>Ga0123356_10001451_pt1 | contig 26188 bp, 21 predicted proteins | sample TergutEmb28metaG_2_FD_92546 | JGI IMG/M metagenome (GOLD analysis project Ga0123356, IMG submission 92546) | Embiratermes neotenicus P3 segment gut microbial communities from Petit-Saut dam, French Guiana - Emb289 P3 | ecosystem: Host-associated > Arthropoda: Insects > Digestive system > Gut ...
ACGGCCCGGTCAAGTGCGTACCGGGCCGACCCGACGGCCATCGCTGAGGCCATGATGCGCTCCGGGTTGAGCCCGGCGAACAGCTGCTGCAGCGCGGCGGACTCCTCGCCGATCAGCGCCGTCGCCGGCAGCCGCACGTCATCGAGGAACAGCAGATACTGCTTCTCGGGCATGACGATGTCCATCTCCAGCGGCTCGTAGCTGAAGCCGGGTGTGCCGGTCGGCACGACGAACAGCGCGGGCCGCAGCTTGCCGGTCTTGGCGTCCGCGGTCCGGCCGACGATCAGCACCGCCTCGGCTTCGTCGACGCCGGAGATGAAGACCTTGCGGCCGGCCAGCACCCAGGTATCACCGTCGCGAGTCGCCACGGTGGCGAGCCGGTGGGAGTTCGAGCCCGCGTCCGGCTCGGTGATGCCGAACGCCATGATCGAGGAGCCGCTGGCCAGGCGCGGCAGCCAGTACTGCTGCTGCCCCGGCGTGCCGAAGCGGGCGATGATCGTGCCGCAGATGGCCGGCGACACCACCATCATGAGCAGCCCGCAGCCGGCCGCGGCGAGCTCTTCGAGCACGATGGCGAGCTCGTACATTCCGGCCCCGCCGCCGCCGTACTCCTCGGGCAGGTTCACGCCGAGGAAGCCGAGCTTGGCCGCCTCCTGCCACAGCTCCGTCAGCCGGCCGCCCTCGCGGGCCTGCTTGGTGTAATAGTCGTAGCCGTACTTGCGGCCAAGTTCGGCCACCGCCGCCCGGAGTGCCTGCTGCTCATCGGTCTCGGTGAAATTCATGCGGGCTCCTTCCCGGGCTCGCCCGGCTCGTCGGGCTTCACGACGGCGAGCACGCTGCCCACCTCGACTTGCTGGCCGGCCGCCACGGGCAGCTCGGCGACAATCCCGGCAGCCGGGGCCGAGATCACGTGCTCCATCTTCATGGCCTCGAGCCACAGCAGCGGCTGCCCGGCCGTCACCTGCTCGCCCACAGCGACGCCGAGCCTGGCGATCGTGCCCGGCATGGGCGCGAGCAGTGAGCCAGCGGCCAGCTGGCCGCCCGGGTCGGTGAACCGCGGCACCGGTAGCAGCGCGACCGGACCGAGGCCGGACTCGACGCAGACGAGACCCGCGTACGCGGCGACCTCGAACCGCCACGTCACGCCGTCGACCTCAAGCCGGACCTCGTCCGGCGCCATCGACACCAGCCTGATGTCGTCGCGGCCCTCGACCAGCAGACCGGCCCGATCGAGCCGGTATGCGGCCGTGAACCGCGACGGCCCCGTTCCGGTCGGAAGCCGGTCGAAGCTCGCCCGCTGGAACGCGGACGGTACGTTGCGCCAGCCGCTCGGCAGCCCGCCGAGGACCCGCGCGGTCTGCTGCCGGGTTGCGGCGCGAGCCAGCGCCGCCGCGAGCACAGCCAGCCGCGCCGCCTCCTCGGTGGCCAGCGGCGCGGCCAGGCCGTCGGGCTCGTGCGTCTCGAAGAAAGCCGTATCGGTCCGGCCGGCCAGGAAGGCAGGATGCCGCAGCACCCGTACGAGCAGGTCCCGATTCGTCACCAGCCCGTGGATCCTCGCCCTGGCCAGCTCGGCAGCCAGCACGGTCGCAGCCTGCTCACGGCCGGGCGCCCAGCAGATCACCTTCGCCAGCATCGGGTCGTAGTGCACGCTGACGTCGGTCCCGCTGACCACGCCCGCGTCGAGCCGGAGCGAGGGCCGCCCCGCCCCGAACCCTTGGCCGGGGCCACGTTGGGCACTTTGCTGCCCTTCTATGGGCAGCAGGGGACCCGCCATGCCCGGCGACGGCGGCCCCGGCGGCCCCGGCACCGTGAACTCCGCCGCCGGTGCCGGTCCGGGCAACTCCAGCCGGAATAGCGTGCCGCTCTGCGGCTGCCAGCCGGCCGCCGGATCCTCCGCGTACAGCCGCGCCTCGATGGCGTGGCCGCGGACCGGCGGCGGCTCTGCGGCGGGCAGCGGCTCGCCCGCGGCGACCCGCAGCTGCAGCGCGACCAGGTCCAGGCCGGTGGTGCACTCGGTCACCGGGTGCTCGACCTGGAGCCTGGTGTTCATCTCGAGGAAGAAGAACCGGCCCGTCTCGTCGGCGAGGAACTCGACGGTGCCGGCGTTGCGGTAGCCGACCGTGGCTGCGGCAGTCCGGGCCGCGGCCAGCAGCCGCTCCCGCATCCCCGGCACTGTCGCGACCAGCGGCGACGGCGCCTCCTCGATGACCTTCTGGTGCCGGCGCTGGATGGAGCACTCGCGCTCGCCAGCCGTCCAGATCGTGCCGGCATCGTCAGCGAGGATCTGCACCTCGACATGCCGCCCGGCTTCCAGGTAGGGCTCGCAGAACACGGCGGGGTCACCGAACGCCGACGCCGCCTCCGACCTGGCCGCGACCAGCTCGCCGGGCAGGGCGGCGAGCGAGCGAACGATCCGCATACCGCGGCCGCCGCCGCCCGCCGACGCTTTGATCAGCACTGGCAGGTCCGCCTCGGTCAGCGCTTCCGGGTCCAGCTCGGACAGCACCGGCACTCCGGCGGCGGCCATGAGGGCCTTGGCCCTGGTTTTGCTGCCCATCGCCTCGATCGCCGCCGGCGGCGGCCCGATCCAGGTCAGACCCGCATCCTGGACGGCGCGGGCGAAGCCGGCGTTCTCCGACAGGAACCCGTAGCCGGGGTGTACCGCGTCCGCGCCCGCGCGCAGGGCCGCGGCGACCAGCAGGTCCGGGCGCAGGTAGGTATCAGCCGCGGTCACGCCCGGCAGTCGCACCGCCACGTCGGCCTCGGCCACGTGCGGGGCGCCCGCGTCCGCGTCGGAGTACACCGCGGCCGTCGAGAGGCCCATGTCCCGGCAGGTCCGGAACACCCGCCGGGCGATCTCTCCCCGGTTGGCGACGAGCACCCGGTTCAGCACGGCCGCGACTTCCTCACCGGGCCGCATGGGTGCCGATGTAGTGGGCCGCTAACCGCTCCAATCCGGCATTCATGCGGGCCGGTCATCCCGCACGGGCGTGGATTTGCTGCTGCCCCGGCAGCAGGAGAGCTACTCCAACGACGAGAGCGACTCGCACGGCACGAGTCACCCCCACGGTGAGAGTCAGCCGCCTGGCGCAGGCACGACCCGGGCATCGCGCTCACATCCGGAACACGCCGTAGCCGGCCGCGCCGTGTACCGGCGCGCCGTGGATCACCGACAGGCACAGCCCGAGCACGGTCCGGGTGTCGCGCGGGTCGATGATCCCGTCGTCGTAGATCCGCCCGGACAGGAACATCGGCAGTGACTCGGCCTCGATCTGCGCCTCCACCGCCGCGCGCATCGCCACGTCCGCGTCCTCGTCGAACGGGCGCCCGGCCGCCTGCGCCGCGGCCCGCGACACGATCGACAGCACCCCCGCGAGCTGCGCCGGCCCCATCACCGCGGACTTAGCGTTCGGCCAGGCGAACAGGAACCGCGGCTCGTACGCCCGCCCGCACATGCCGTAGTGCCCGGCACCGTACGACGCGCCGATGAGCACGGAGATGTGCGGCACCGCCGAGTTCGATACGGCGTTGATCATCAGCGCGCCGTGCTTGATGATGCCGGCCTGCTCGTACTGCGCGCCGACCATGTACCCGGTCGTGTTGTGCAGGAAGATCAGCGGCGTGTCGACCTGGTTCGCCAGCTGGATGAACTGGGCAGCCTTCTGCGACTCCGCGCTGAACAGGATTCCCTGCGCGTTCGCCAGGATCCCGACGGGATAGCCGTGCACGCGCGCCCAGCCCGTCACCAGCGACGTCCCGTAGGACGGCTTGAACTCGTCGAAATCCGAGCCGTCGACAACCCGGGCGATCACCTCCCGCGGGTCGAACGGCACCCGGAGGTCGGGCGGCACGATCCCGGCCAGCTCTTCCGCGTCGAACAGCGGCGGCTCGGCTGAGCCGGGCGCCGCCAGCGGAGCGGGGCCGAGCTTGCGCCAGTTCAGCCGCGCCACGATCCGCCGCCCGATGCGGATGGCGTCCTGCTCGTCCGCAGCGAGGTAGTCGGCGAGGCCGGATACGCGCGCGTGCATCTCCGCGCCGCCGAGCGACTCGTCGTCCGACTCCTCCCCCGTTGCCATCTTGACCAGCGGCGGCCCGCCGAGGAACACCTTGGACCGCTCGCGGATCATCACCACGTGATCGGACATGCCGGGCAGGTATGCGCCCCCGGCAGTGGAGTTGCCGAATACGAGGGCGATCGTGGGGATGCCGGCTGCTGACAGCCGGGTCAGGTCGCGGAAGGTCCGCCCGCCGGGGATGAAGATCTCCTTCTGCGTCGGCAGGTCGGCGCCGCCGGACTCGACCAGCGAGATAACCGGCAGCCGGTTGGCCAGCGCGATGTCGTGAGCCCGGAAGGACTTGCGCACCGTCCACGGGTTGCTGGTGCCGCCGCGCACGGTCGGATCGCTCGCCGAGATCAGGCACTCCGTGCCCTCGACGACCCCGATGCCGGTCACCACGCTGGCGCCGACCGCAAATTCGGTCCCCCAGGCTGCCAGCGGGGATAGCTCGAGGAACGGGCTGTCCTCGTCGAGCAGCAGCTCGATGCGCTCACGCACGAGCAGCTTGCCCCGAGCCCGGTGCCGGTCGGTGTACCTGGGCCCGCCACCGCCGATCGCCTTGGCCTGCTCGGCGTCGATCTCGTCGAGCTTGCCCAGCATCGCGTCCCGGTTCGCCGCGTACCCGGCCGAGCGCGTGTCCAGCGCCGACCTGAGCGCCGTCACAGGAGGCTCTCGGGAATATCGAGGGAACGTGCTCGTAGCCATTCGCCAAGAGCCTTTGCCTGCGGGTCGAACCTTGTGCCGGCCGCGACCCCGTCGCCGAGGATCCCCTCGATCACGAAGTTGACCGCGCGCAGGTTCGGCAGCACGTGCCGGGTGACCGGCAGGGTCGCGGCTTCCGGTATCAGCTCGCGCAGCCGGTCGACGGTAAGCGTCGTCGCCAGCCACGGCCAGGCCGCGGCGTCCCGGGCCCATACGCCGATGTTCGCGTCGCCGCCCTTGTCGCCGCTGCGCGCGCCGGCCAGCGTCCCGAGCGGAACGCGACGCACCGGGCCCGTCGCCGGCCACGGCGGCGAGGCGGCAGGCGGGACCGGCCCCAGCGCGCGAGTGACCGGCGGATCGGGCACCGTCGTCGCCCGGCCATCCGGCAGCCAGACCCGCTGCACGACCTCCGCGCGGTCGACGTACGCGGCCGTGAATACGCCGTACGGCTGGGCGTCGCCCGGCGGGGCCGTCAGGTGGAAGCCCGGGTAGCTCGCCAGCGCCAGCTCGACGGCCGCGCCCGAGAACGCGCGGCCAAGCGCCTTGGCGTCGCTGCCGCGGACCACGCACCGGAGCGTTGCGCTCGCCGCCTCCTCGGTGTCGGCGTCGGCGTGGTCGGTGCGCACCAGCGTCCACTCCGCGCCGGGCGGCGTGGCGGCGGCGAGCTGCCCCCTGACCAGCTCCGCCTTGGCATCGATATCCAGTCCGGTGAGGACGAACTCGACCTGGTTGCGGTAGCCGCCGAGATGGTTGAGCGACACCTTGAGAGTGGGCGGCGGCGGCTCGCCCCGCACGCCGGTGATGGCGACCCGGTCCGGGCCGTCCTGGCTCAGCTGCACGGTGTCCAGGCGCAGCGTGGCGTCCGGCCCGGCGTACCGCGGCCCGGCGACCTCGTAGAGCAGTTGCGCTGTCACGGTGCCGACGCTGACGGCCCCCCCGGTGCCGGGGTGCTTGGTGATGACGCTGGAGCCGTCGGGATAGACCTCAGCGATCGGGAAGCCGGGATGGTGCAGGTCGGCAACCTCGGTGAAGAACGCGTAGTTGCCACCGGTCGCCTGCGCGCCGCACTCGATGACGTGACCGGCCGCCATCGCGCCGGCCAGCGCGTCGAAGTCGTCCAGTTCCCAGCCGAACCGTGCGGCAGCCGGGCCCACGACAAGCGAGGCGTCCGTGACCCGGCCGGTGACGACGACGTTCGCGCCCGACCGCAGGCAGTCTGCGATGCCCCAGCCGCCCAGATAGGCGTTGGCCGCCACCGGCTCGCCGTAACCCAGCTCGGCCGCTCGCGGCAGCAGGTCATCGCCGGTCACGCAGCCGATCCTCGGTGCGAGACCGAGCCGGTCGGCGAGGTCGGAAATAGCGGCGGCGAGGCCCGCCGGGTTCAGCCCGCCGGCGTTGGCGACGATCGTGACGCCCTTGTCCAGGGCCAGCCCCAGGCAGCCCTCGAGCTGCCGGAGGAACGTGCGCGCGTAGCCAAGCGAAGGGTCTCGCAGCCGGTCCCGGCCCAGGATGAGCATGGTGAGCTCGGCCAGGTAGTCGCCGGTCAGCACGTCGAGGTCGCCGCCCTCGAGCATCTCCCGCATCGCGCCGAACCGGTCGCCGTAGAAGCCGGAGGCGTTGCCGATCCGGACCGGTGCGGGCTCGGCCACAGGCGCTCCTCGATTCACCTCGCCAAGGTCACCCAGCATAATGATCGCTCCTGCGGCGAGCCCCTTCGCCCAACCTCGGCCCAACCTCAGCCCGCCCGTCGCCCATCCGTCGCCTGCCAGTCGGCCTGCCGCAGGCCCAGTTCAAGATTTGCCCGGTACCCTGCGGCCATGGCTGCGAAGCACGTGATCTTCGTGTCGGATACTCACCTGTCGCCAGATGCCCCGGAAGCGCAGCAGAACTGGGCTGCCGTTGTCCGCCATATCACCGCGGCCGCTCCTGACCTTGTTATTCACCTCGGGGACCTGAGCCTCGACGGCGCACGGAACCCTGCGGACCTCGACTACGCTCGCCGCCAGCTGGAGCTCCTGCCCGTCCCGTGGACCGCGGTTCCCGGCAACCACGACATCGGCGACAACCCGCTGCCGGGCAGGCCCGAGGGGCTGGCGGTGACGGCGGATCGCCGGAAGCGCTGGCTCGACGTTGTCGGCGCGGATTACTGGTCGCTGGTCATCGCCGACTGGACCCTGCTCGCCGTGAACGCGCAGCTCGCCGACTCAGGGCTGACCGCCGAGGAAAGTCAGTGGTCGTGGCTCGAGGACAGGCTGCGCGCCGCCGGTCCGGCCCAGCGGATCGCGGTACTCGCGCACAAGCCGCTCACGGCGTCCGCGGACGAGCTCGCCGCCGCTCCGCCGTACCGGTTCTGGCCCGCGGCTTCGCGGGACCGGCTCCGGCACCTGTTCGCCGGCCGGCCACCGGCGCTGTTCATCAGCGGGCACGTGCATCAGTCGCGCCAGCTTCGGCTGGACGGAACGGGCCACCTGTGGGTGCCCACGACCTGGGCGGTGCTTCCCGACGACGCGCAGCCGGTGTTCGGCGCCAAGCGGTGCGGCGTGCTGTCGCTCAAACTTGGCCCTGGTCCAGCGCCAGAACCCGGGTTTCACGAGCCCGACGGCATCAGGCATCTCGTCCAGACGGCGGACATCCCGGATCCATATCTCGGCCGCTGACAACGCCAGCCGCGCGTCCGCAACGCAGTAGAGGCCGGCCCCTTGCCGGGCCGGCCTCTACTGTCGACTAAGCGTTGCCCGCTACCTCAGCGTCAGCTCTCCTCGCGGCCAGCCACCTGACCCGCAAGGGACCCCGCGGGGCTGGTGTTGTTGCCGTTGGTGAGCGGCGTGCCAGGGGTGAACGAAACCCCGCGCACGACGATGCCGTAGGTCGCCGGCATCACGGTGCTGAACTTCTCGTGCGCCACCTGGGTAGCCGTGGTGGCCGCCAGGTTGTCGGTGATCTCGACCAGCTTGTTCGGGTCGGCGCCCTGGTCGCCGCCACCGCTCACCGTGGAGGTGGCAGCCCAGAGCGACACCGTGCCGTCAGGGTTGACCCGCCCGGTCAGGCCGCGCAGGCCGTCGGTGGCCGGCGCCCACGGCAGGCCGGTACCGGAGTCGGTGGTGTTCAGCCCGGTCGGGTACTTCTGACCGTCGCTGCCGGGGTTGACCTTGTACGGCGTCCCGAGATCAAGACCGCCCTGCAGGGTGTAGTCGAGCTGCCACTCACCGGCCGACGCGTTGAACGACCACTTCTGCAGGCCTGCGGTCGTTGAGGCAGCTGCCGCGCTGTAGGTGTTCGTCGCTGCGTCGTAGGTGTTGTCGCCAGCGCCCTCGTCGGCCACGTACAGCGTGGTCGGGTTGGCGAACCACAGCCCGAACGGGTAGTCGTTGGCGTCTGTCGCGCCCCTGGCGAGCTCGGTCGGGAAGCCCTTGAGGATGTAGGTGTTGGTCGGCGTCAGACCAGGGTTCTTGGCGGTCAGGCCCAGGCCCGTGTTGCTGGTGCTGTACGTCGGGGCCATCCAGGTCGACGCGCTCGGCAGCGTCGCGGAAGCCGACGGGAGACCGACGCCGCCCGAGGCGGTGGCTGTTCCATTGGAGTCTACGAAGTAGACGGTGTCGACACCGTTGCTGCCCGATCCCTTGGTGAAGTAGACGACGCCGTCGTAGACGGCGAGGCCCCGGTAGTTGTCGTCCTTGCCCGACTTGTCGGCCGCGTCACCCAGCTGAGTGATATTGAAGTTGCCGAACGGGGTGGGGGTGCCCGGGGTCTGAGCGGCCTCGGGCTCGTCGGCCGGGGTGAGGATCTGCGATCCCGCACCGTTGATCACGGCGGGCGGCTCGGGGTTGGCGCCGTTGCCGGCGTTGCCCGCGGCGAAGATGGTGCCATTCGGGCCGTCCTCGGGATCGAGGACCGCGGCGCGGCCGTTGTCGCCGCTGAAGGCGTTGGTCTCGGTAAACCCGAACTGGCCGGAGGCGTTCACCTGAGCGACGGCGCGGTACGTCGGGTTGGCCGAGTCGGCGATCGTGGGGTCGATCTCGCCCGGCGTGTTGGCGTTCGAGGCGTCAATGTTGCCGGGAGCAGCCACGTAACCGACGAAGGTGTCGTACTTGCCGTCCGTCGACTGATTGATAGCGAGCTCCGACTTGGACGAGAAGCTCGTGGTCAGGTAGTCGCCGTTCGCCGGGTTGTCCGGGACCGTGACGGCCTTGACCAGCCGGCCGTTGCCGGGGCTGATCTCATCCAGGACGATCGGCTCGGTCACGCCGAAGCTTCCGTCGGATGCGTCGTTGTTGAACACGATCGGGTAGGTGCCCGGGGCGACCGCCGTGCCGCAGGTGACATACGCGGGATTCGCGGTAGCGCAGTTGGGCGGCAGCTGGGTAGTGCCGGCCGTGATGTCGGCGTTGGTCGTCCAGACACCTGTGGTCACCAGCAGGTTGCCAGGCGTGAACCCGGCGCCCGTGGCGGCGCCGGCCCCGGGTATGGCGAACATCGAAACCGAGCCGGCCACGGCGGCCAGCGACGCGGCCATCGCCAGGCGCCGCTTGCGGATCCGAGGGCGAGAGACTTTCATGCAACTCCTTCGTGTCTGACGGCCGGTGACGACCGGCCATCTCATGTGCCTTCAAAAGGTTCGCCTGCCTAACGGATCCCATCGGCGCGGGTTGCTTTGACTTCCCGTGATGACCGTGTCCCATTCGTGGCTGGTTTGTCATTTCGTTACCATCGACACGGAGGGAACCGTCAACTAGTGTTGACACGGTCCTATGCGTCAACCTATATTGACGCTATGACCAACGAAGTGGCGCTGGCTGAAGCGGCCAGCGGGCCGGACCCGGCCGCGGGACTGCGCGCGGCGCGGGCACTGCGCGAGCTCGCGGAGCGCCTGGAGGCGCTGCAAGTCCAGAACGCCCGTGACCGCGGCTGGTCCTGGCAGGAGATCGCGGTCTTGCTCGGCGTCAGCAAGCAGGCAGTGCACAAGAAATACAGCGGGCTTCCGGTCAGCCGGCGCGCGGGCGCGCCGCGCCGGGGCCGGCGGGGAACCGGAGGAGCCGATGTTTGAGCGATTCGCCCTCGCGGCCCGGCAGGCGGTTGTCGACGCGCGCCAGGAAGCCGGATGGGCGGGGCAGGACCAGATTCGCAGCGAGCACATCCTGGTGGGGCTGCTGCGCCAGCCCGGACCGGCAGCCGATGCGCTCAGCGCGGCTGGCCTGGACCTCGACTCGCTGCGGACGCGGCTCCCGCGCGCCACCGGCAGGCCGGACGACCTGGACGGCGACGCGCTGGCCACGCTGGGGATCGATCTGGATGCCGTGCGTCGTGCCACCGACGCTAGCTTCGGGCCGGGCGCGCTCGACCGGGCGCGGCGCGGCCGGGCCAGGATGCCCTTCGCCGCGGACGCCAGGCAGTCGCTCGCCAGGGCGGTTCGCCACGCGCAGCAGCTCAGCAGCCCGGAGATTTCGTCTGGTCACCTGCTGCTCGGCATCATCGAGCAGACGCACAACGGCGCGCTGAGCGTGCTGACCGACGCGGGTGCCGACGTACCCGCGCTGCGCGCGGATGTGCAGCGCCGGATCGGCATGGCCGCCTGAAGGCGCCCGGGCTAGATCGGCCCGCCAGCGAGCGCGACGATGACGCCGATGGCGGCCGCAGCCAGGATCGCGGCGACGATGCTGCGGCGCAGGAGCAGCAGCCACAGGCCGACCGCGACCAGCACGCCCACCTGCCAGAGCTGAGTCAGGCCGAGTCCGAGCGTGATAGCCGCGCCCCCGATGGCACCGATGGCCGCCGGGCCGGCCCCGCCCAGGAAGGCCTGCGCGGTCGCGTTGCGCCGGAACGCCTCGAAGTGCCGCCCGCCGGCCAGCACGAAGACGAAGGACGGCGCGAATGCGATTAGGACGCCGAGGAGGCAGCCGGCGACGCCGGCAGCTGCGTAGCCGACGACCCCGACCGTCAGCACCACCGGGCCAGGTGTGACCTGGCCCAGCGCCACCGCGCCGAGGAACTGCGCGGTGGTCATCCAGTGATAGGTATGCACGGCGTCGTGCTGCATGAGCGGGATGATGACGAAGCCGCCCCCGAACGACAGCGCTCCGACCTTGAGGGCCACCCACGCGAGGGACCCGAAGACACCGGCCGTGAGCGCTTTCGCGGCCGCACCAACGAGAACCGCGCCTAGCCGCCTCGAGCCATCGGTGCGGTCGGAGTCGCTGCCCAGGGAGCGGCGGGTCGCCAGCCACTCCGCGAGGCCGCACGCCAGCAGGACGAGGACCAGGTACTCGCCTGCCAGGTTGGCCGCGACGGCCCCGCCAAGCAGATAGCAGGCCCAGCGGGCTCGTGCGAGCGTCGCCGCGCCAGCCCGGCGCCAGCTGGCTGGCAGCAGGCCGGCGGCCGCTGCAACCGCGATCGCGGGCACCGACGCGCCAGCTCCGGCCGCGGCTCCGGTCACCCAGCCCGGCGGCGAGTGCTCAAGGAAGAGCACCGACAGGCCAAGGATGATGACCAGCCCCGGCACTATGAAGCTGATGCCGCCTACGATCGCGCCCAGCGGACCCGCCAGGCGCCAGCCGCAGAAGATCGCCAGCTGCGTCGAGGCCGGCCCTGGCAGCAGCGACGCGGCGGCGATGCCGTCTTCGAACTCGGCCTCTGACAGCCAGGCGTTCCGCTGGACGCACAGCCGGCGCAGCAGCGCGATGTGCGCGGGCGGGCCGCCGAAGCCGGTGATGCCGATCCGGCCCCACTCCCGGGCGATCACCGGCAGCGGAACGGACGGCGACGCGGGAACCTGCGATTCCCCGGGTCCTTGCATTGGGTGCCCGCTAGTCGGCGGCGAGCCGCGCGCCCAGGGTGTCGACCCGCAGCGGCAGCACCCGCCAGGGCTCCTCGTGCTGCGCCGCGATCCGCGCTACCTCGGCCGCGTCGCCGTCGTGACTGTCCATCGTCAGCGCGAGCACCGACGGACCGGCCCCCGAGACCACGGCCGCGATGCCTGCGTCGCGGAGCGCCGCGACCAGCATGACGGTGCCGGGCATGACCGCGGCGCGGTACCGCTGGTGCAGGAAGTCCTCGGTTCCCGCCAGCAGCAGGTCGGGCCTTCCGGTCAGCGCGGCGATCAGCAGCGCCGTCCGGGCCGAGTTCGCCGCGGCGTCCGCGTGCGGCACCTGCTCGGGCAGCGCGCTACGTGCGGTCTTCGTCGCGACCGGGATCGCCGGCACGCACAGCACCGGGGCGAGCCCCGGCGCGGGCGTCAGGCGTGCGACCCGGGGTCCGGCAGGCCCAGACCAGCTGACGGTCAGCCCGCCGGAAAGGCACGCCGCGACGTTGTCGGGGTGCCCTTCCAGCTGGCACGCCAGCCGGAAGACTTCGGCGTCCGGCAGCGCGTCCGCCGGCCGGTCCGCGGCCTGATGCGCGGCCGCGAGTGCCCGCGCCGCCAGCAGCCCGGCCACGATGGCCGCCGCGGAGGAGCCAAGCCCGAAGCCCTGAGGCACCTCGTTCCGGCACGAGATCGCGATGCCAGGCGGGTCCTCGCCAGCCGCAGCGAAGCCCGCCCGCATCGCTTGGATCACCAGGTGCTTGTCGGCAGCCCGCCAGGCATGGTCGGCGCCGACGCCCGTCACCTGCACCTCCAGGCCCGCCTCGGTCACCCAGGCCTCGACGGTGTCGTGCAGGGTGAGGGCCAGGCCGAGTGAGTCGAAGCCAGGCCCCAGGTTGGCACTCGTCGCCGGGACGACGACGGTAACCGGCCTGGCGGGCCAGCTCACGAGCAGCGGCCCGTCATCGCAAGCCCAGCACCTTCGCGGCTTCGCCGACATCGACGCCGATGGTGATCGGCGGCTTCACACCCGCTACTGCGGTGTCGGGATCCTTGAGCCCGTGTCCGGTGATCGTGCACACCACCACCGAGCCGGGTGCCACCTGACCGGCCGCACTGGCCTGCAGCAGGCCGGCCACGCCGGCGGCGGAGGCGGGCTCGCCGAACACCCCTTCCCGCTCGGCGAGCAGGCGGTAGGCAGCAAGGATCTGCTCGTCGGTCACCGAGCTGATCAGGCCGCCAGACTCTGCCCTCGCCTCCTCGGCCAGCTGCCAGGACGCCGGGTTCCCGATCCGGATCGCCGTGGCGATGGTGACGGGGTTCAGCACGGGCTGCCCGATCACGATCGGCGCGGCACCGGCCGCCTGGAAGCCCAGCATCCGCGGCGCCTTGGTCGCCCTGCCGTCGAGGTGGTATTCGGTGTAGCCGAGCCAGTACGCCGCGATGTTGCCGGCATTGCCGACTGGCAGGCAGTGCACGTCCGGCGCCTCGCCGAGCGCGTCGACTATCTCGAACGAGGCGGTCTTCTGGCCCTGCAGCCGCTCCGGGTTGACCGAGTTGACGAGCGCCACCTCATAGTCGGCGGCTAGCTTGCGCACCAGTTCCAGGCAGTCGTCGAAGTTGCCGTCGATCTGCAGCAGCTGCGCGCCGTGCGCGAGGGCCTGGGCCAGCTTGCCAAGCGCGATGTTGCCCTTCGGCACGAGTACCGCACAGCGCAGGCCGGCCCGGGCGGCGTACGCGGCCGCGCTGGCCGAGGTGTTGCCGGTCGACGCGCAGAGGACCGTGTGCGCGCCCCTGGCCGCCGCCAGCGTGACGGCCACTGTCATGCCCCGGTCCTTGAACGAGCCGGTCGGGTTGCTGCCCTCGACCTTCAGGTAGACCGAGCAGCCGGTCAGCTCCGAGAGCACCGGGGCCGGCAGCAGCGGCGTACCGCCCTCGCCCAGGGAGACCACGCGCGTGTCAGCGGGCACCGGCAGCCGGTCGCCGTACTCGGCGATGATCCCGCGCCATGGCGACGGCCTCGTCGCCGCTACGCTCACCGGTGCTCCAGCACGCCCGCGGCGTCCCGCCGCCCGGTCGCGGCCAGCACTGTCGTCATTCGCCCTCCAGGCCTTCGACTCGCATGACGCTGTCGACGTTGCGCACGGCCTCCATGGCGCCGAGAGCCGCCACCGTCTTGGCCAGCGCCGCCTCCCGGGCAGCGTGCGTCATGATGATGAGGTTGGCGTCCTCGCCGCGCCCCTCCTGCCGAACCGCCTTGATGGACACGCCCTGCTGGGCGAACGCGTCAGCGACCGGGGCCAGCACACCGGGCCGGTCAACGACGTCGAGCTGCACGTAGTAGCTGGTGCGCGCGTCGCCGATCGGGACGAGCGGCAGCTGGGCATAGCTGGAGGAGTCGGGTCCGTGCAGGCCGGCCAGCAGGTTCCTCGCGATCGCGACTGTGTCGCCGAGGACCGCGCTCGCGGTCGGCTGCCCGCCCGCGCCGGCCCCGTAGAACATCAGCCGGCCAGCCGACTCGGCCTCGACGAACACTGCGTTATAAGCCTCGCGCACCGCCGCGAGCGGATGGGTGCGCGGGATCATCGCCGGGTGCACCCGGGCAGAGATGCCGCCGTTCACCCGCTCGCAGATCGCCAGCAGCTTGACGACGCAGCCCAGCGACCGGGCGCTGGCGATGTCGGCGGCGGTCACCGACAGGATGCCCTCGCGGTACACGTCATCGGCGGTGACCTCGGTATGGAACGCGATGCTGGCAAGGATGGCCGCCTTGGCGGCCGCGTCGAAGCCGGCCACGTCGGCCGTGGGATCCGCCTCGGCATAGCCGAGAGCCTGCGCCTCGGCAAGGGCGGCGCTGAAATCCTCGCCGGCAGTGTCCATCCGGTCCAGGATGAAGTTCGTGGTGCCGTTCACGATGCCGAGCACGCGCTGGACCGCGTCTCCGGCCAGCGACTCTCGCAGCGGACGCAGCAGCGGGATCGCGCCCGCCACCGCGGCCTCGTAGTACAGATCCGCGCCGGCCTGGCTCGCGGTCTTGTGCAGCATCGCCCTGTCGACGCTGATGAGCGCCTTGTTGGCCGTCACCACTGACTTGCCCGCGCCCAGAGCGGCCAGGATCAGTGTCCTGGCTGGCTCGGCCCCACCGCCGATGAGCTCGATCACGATGTCCACATCCGGCCGGGTAACCAGCGCCAGGCCGTCGGTGGTCAGCAGGTCCGGGTCGACCGGCACGTCCCTGGGCCGCGACGGATCCGCGACCGCTACTCCGGCGATCTCGAGGGGCGCGCCCGCTCGTGCCCTGAGGTCTGCCGACTGTTCCGTCAGCAGCCGGTAGACCTGTGAGCCGACGTTGCCACAGCCGAGCAGCGCCACCTTCAGGGGCGCGCGATCCTCGCTGACCCGCATGGCTGCTTCCTGCCCGGCTTGTTCCTGCCCGCCGACCGCGCGGACCTCTCCCGGCGCAGCGGCATCCGAACTCACTGTGCTCCGCACGACTGGCGCTCCCCTCACCTGCCCCGGCGAGGGAAGCTGTCAGCAGGTGCGCTGACCTCGCTGACTGCCAGGGCTTTGCGTCCGTCCAAGCTTAGCCAGACCCGGCCGGCGCCGGCCGGCGTCCCACGGCCCGCGGCCCGCCGCGACATTGGACCCCGCGTGGCTGTACAACAGGCCAATTTCAGCTGATATGCGGCACCACAGCACGTGAAGAGCTGGCGGCACGACCAGCGCGGTCCGCTCAGGGCGAACATCTCAGATCAGCGGAACAAAGAACTTCCAACTCCGCTTGTAGCGTCCGTATGACGCAAGCCACATCGGCCGAAGCTCTTCCAAGGAAGTGACCTCTGTTATGTCAGAGACCCTCTCCCTGCCGGTCCTGCCACTGGACGACACCGTCGTGCTGCCGACCATGGTCGTGCCGCTCGATCTGTCCGCCGCCGAGCCGCGGGCCGCGATCGAGGCCGCCCAGCTTGCCGCTGCAGCCGAGACTGGCGACGCCGAGGCCCGGGTCCTGCTGGTGCCCCGGCCGGATGGCAAGTACTCTCCTGTCGGCACGCTGGCGACGATCGACCAGGTCGGCAGGCTGCCCAGCGGCGAGCGCGCCGCCGTGGTCCGGGGCACCGCCCGGGTCCGTATCGGGTCCGGCACGGTGGGTCCGGGCCAGGCGCTGTGGGTGCAGGGCACCGTGATCGACGAGCCCGCGCCGACGCCGCAGGCCGCCGAACTGGCCCGCGAGTACCGCGGCCTGGCTGCCACCATCCTGCAGAAGCGCGGCGCCTGGCAGTTTGTCGACGTCCTCCAGCGGCTGACTGACCCGTCCGCTCTCGCCGACAGCGCGGGCTACGCCGGGTACCTCACTACCGAGCAGAAGCAGCAGCTGCTCCAGACCCCCGACCCGACCGACCGTCTGACGGCGCTCATCGGCTGGGCCAGGGACCACCTGGCTGAGCTGGACGTCGCCGAGACGATCAGCAACGACGTCAAGGAAGGCATGGAGAAGCAGCAGCGCGAGTTCCTGCTGCGCCAGCAGCTTGCCGCCATCCGCAAGGAACTGGCCGAGCTGGACGGCAAGCCTGCCTCCGAGGAGGAGGACTACCGGGCCCGGATTGAGGCTGCCGACCTGCCGGAGAAGGTCCGTGAGGCGGCCCTCAAGGAGGCCGAGAAGCTGGAGCGCGGCTCCGATCAGTCGCCGGAGGCAGGCTGGATCCGCACCTGGCTCGACACCATCCTCGAGGTGCCGTGGAACGAGCGCTCCGAGGACGCCTACGACATCACCGGGGCGCGGGCCATCCTCGACGCCGACCACGCTGGCCTCGACGACGTCAAGGACCGGATCATCGAGTACCTGGCCGTCCGCAAGCGCCGGTCGGACCGGGGCCTGCAGCTCGTCGGCGGGCGCCGCAGCGGCGCTGTGCTGGCCCTGACGGGCCCGCCCGGCGTGGGCAAGACGAGCCTCGGCGAGTCAGTTGCGCGCGCCATGGGGCGAAAGTTCGCCAGGGTCGCCCTCGGCGGCGTGCGTGACGAGGCCGAGATCCGGGGCCACCGGCGCACCTACGTCGGTGCCCTGCCGGGCCGGATTGTGCGAGCCGTCACGGAGGCCGGCTCGATGAACCCGGTGATCCTGCTGGACGAGGTCGACAAGCTGGGCGCGGACTACCGGGGCGACCCGACGGCCGCGCTGCTCGAGGTGCTGGATCCGGCGCAGAACCACACGTTCCGCGACCACTATCTCGAGGTCGAGCTGGACCTGTCCGACGTGCTGTTCATCGCCACCGCCAACGTCGCGGACGCCATCCCGGCGCCGCTGCTGGACCGGATGGAGCTGATCACCCTCGACGGCTACACCGAGGACGAGAAGGTCACGATCGCTCGTGGTCACCTGCTGCCGAGGCAGCTGGACCGGGCCGGGCTGGCGACCGCCGACGTGAACCTCACCGACGCGGCCCTGCACCGGCTGGCCGGCGAGTACACCAGGGAGGCGGGAGTCCGGAACCTGGAGCGGATCATTGCCCGGGTGCTGCGCAAGATCGCGGCCCAGGCAGAGTCCGGCACGGCGGCGCTGCCGGTCAGCGTGGATGCCGAGGACCTGCACGGCTACCTCGGCCACCCGCGCCACACGCCGGAATCAGCCGACCGCACCGTGGTCCCCGGCGTGGCCACCGGGCTCGCCGTCACCGGCACCGGCGGCGACGTGCTGTTCATCGAGGCTTCGCTGGCCGACCCGGAGACCGGGTCGACCGGGGTGACCCTCACCGGTCAGCTCGGCGACGTGATGAAGGAGTCGGCCCAGATCGCGCTCTCCTACCTGCGCTCGCACGGCGCGGAGCTCGAGCTGCCGGTTGGCGACCTGAAGGACCGCGGCGTACACGTGCACGTCCCGGCCGGCGCCGTACCCAAGGACGGTCCGAGCGCGGGCGTGACGATGACGACGGCGCTGGCCTCGCTGCTATCCGGGCGGCTGGTCCGTCCGGAGGTCGCGATGACCGGCGAGGTCTCGCTCACCGGCCGGGTGCTGCCGATCGGCGGAGTCAAGCAGAAGCTGCTGGCGGCGCACCGGGCGGGGATCACCACCGTGCTGATCCCGAAGCGGAACGAGCCCGACCTGGAGGACGTGCCGGAGAAGGTCCGCGCGGCCCTGGACATCCACCCCGTCAGCGACGTGCGAGAGGTGCTCGACCTGGCGCTCGAGCCGGCGAGCTCGCACTCCGTGATCGCGGCCTGACCGCGGCAGGCCAGGCTCTGCCAGCCGCGCCCGGTAGGACTCCTACCGGGCGCGGCTGCGCAGCACGAACGGCATAGCGGCGGACTCAAGCTGGACCCGGAGGCTCATCTTGCTCTCGCCCTCGCGCCGGTCGGTGAAATGGATCGGCAGCTCGACGATCTTCAGGCCGTGCTGCACGCTGCGGTAGTTCATCTCGACCTGGAAGCTGTACCCGTTGCTGCGGACGCCGGCCACGTCGATGGCGGTCAGCGCGGACGAGCGCCACAGCTTGAATCCGGCGGTCACGTCCCGGACGCCCAGCCGGAGCAGCGCGCGCACGTACAGGTTGGCAAACCCGGACAGCGCCTTGCGGTGCCAGGCCCACTCGCTGGCCAGGCTGGCGCCGCACACGTAGCGCGAGCCGATGACGACGTCTGCCTGGGTGGAGAGCAGCGTGCCGAGCATCTGCGGCAGGTACTGCGGCGAGTGCGACAGGTCACTGTCCATCTGGACGACGTACTCGGCGCCCGCCGTGATGGCCCGCGTCATCCCGTCGACGTAAGCGCGGCCGAGCCCCTGCTTGCCCGGCCGGTGCACGACAGTGATCCGGTCGGTGCCGTACTTGCCAGCGAGCTGCTCGGCTACCTCGCCGGTGCCATCTGGGGAGTTGTCGTCGGCAACCAGGATGTGCAGCCCGGTCAGCGGAAGGCTGGTCAGCTCCTCCACGATGACCGGGAGGTTGGCTGCCTCGTTGTAGGTCGGCAGCACGACCGTCACCGCCGATGCGCGCCACGGCTCGGGCAACTCGACCGAAGGCTCGGTCAGCGCCTGCTCCCCAAGTGCCATTCTCATCCCGTCTAACAGTCCCGAGGCCACCTAGGCCATCGCAGGGCCCGTCCCTGCACCGGGAACCGCCCGGCGAAGCAGCCTACCGGCAGCCCGCGCCCGGACCGCGACAATCCAAACGACCCTACCTAAGCCGGGAGCTATCCGCTCCGGCCGCCGTCCCGGCTGGATATCACCATCGCAGCCGACCGCCAGGCCGCCCCCAGAGCCAGCGGGAAAACCATGATCAAGCATCACGCCAACGCTCAGCCGGATCGTATAGTTCCACGCCACTCGCGCTGCGGGCTGGCCGAGAGCCGCGCCGCGTGCACGGCGCAGCATTGACAAGGATCGCCCGGAACCGGACGATGGCCGCAGAATGTCAGCTCTCCTCTCCCGGATCTGATCCCGGCAGCCGGCCGCGTGCAGATCTGCGTTCTCGGCGATGCGCACCTCGATGTCGTCGTCAGCGTGACAGCGCCGCTGGCGGACGACACAGATACGCCGGCGACTACCCACGTCGGCGTCGGCGGCCAGGGCGCCAACGTCGCCGCCTGGGCAGCCGCCCTCGGTGCGCGGAGCCGTCTGGTCGCGCCCCTCGGCACGGATCTCGCGGCCACCCTCCTCGCCGGGGAACTGGCCCGGCGCGGCGTGGAGCTTGTCGGCCCTGTTGTGCCGGGTCGCACCGGGGTCGTCGTCGCATTGTCGGACGGCGGCAAGCACCGGTCGATGCTCACCGACCGTGGCGTGGGAGCCCAGCTGACCGCCGCTGACATGGCGGCTGAGTGGCTCGACGGCTGCGACTGGCTGCACGTCGCGGCCTACGGCCTCGCCCGCGAGCCATCTCGCGGTGCGGCCGTCGATGCCGTGCGCGCCGCCGCCGCCCGCTCGGCCCGGCTCAGCGTCGACGTCTCGTCGACGGCGCTGATCCAGGGTTACGGAACTGATCGTTTCCGGCAGCTACTGGCCTCCCTGAATCCCGATGTGATCTTCGGCACGCAGGCGGAGGCTGCGCTGGTGGGCGCCGGGTTAACCGGGCAGCTGGTCGTTAAGCTCGGCGAGGCCGGCGTGCTCATCGAGGGACGTCGCTATCCGGCTCGCCCCGCCCGGGCGGTGGATGCGACCGGAGCCGGTGACGCCTTCGCAGCGGGCTATCTGATCGGCGGCGTGGAGCTCGGGCTGACTGCCGCGGCGCGAGCCGTGGCGACGATGGGGGGAATGCCATGACCCAGGCGCTGCGCGTCATGGACGAGGTGGCTGACGCCCTTCGCCGCGGACGACCCGTGGTCGCACTCGAGACGACGCTGGTGTCACACGGTTTCTCGGGCGGCCGCGGCCTGGATGCGGCCCGGGACGCCGAGCGGGCCGTGCGGGCCGCGGGCGCGACCCCGGCCACCATCGGCGTGGTGGACGGCGTCGTCCGGGTTGGGCTCACCAGCACTGAGCTGGAGCGCTTCGCCGAGGCGGGCCCTGCCGCCCGGAAGGCGGGCGCCCGCGACCTTGCCGCCTGCGTCGTCCAAGGCGCCCTCGGCGCGACCACCGTCGGCGGCACGCTGGCGGTCTGCCGCGCGGCCGGCATCCAGTTCCTCGGCACCGGCGGCATCGGCGGCGTGCATCGCGGCTACGCCGAGCGCCCCGATATCTCCGCCGACCTGCCGGAGCTGGCCAGGACCCGGGCCGTGGTCGTGTGCTCGGGGGCCAAGTCGATACTCGACGTCGGCGCGACCGCCGAATTGCTGGAGACGCTCGGTGTCCCCGTGCTCGGCTGGCAGACACGAACGCTGCCGAGGTTCTACACCGGAACGGGCGGGCCGCCGGTGTCCGCCACGGTCACCACAGCGAGCGAGGCCGCCCAGGTGGCCGCGGCGCACTGGCAGCTCAGTGGTCCGGCCGGCCTGCTGCTGGCCCGTCCGCCCGCTGACGGGCTCGACATCGACGCGCTGGTGACCGAGGCGGTCGATCAGGTCAGGACGGCGGGCGTGACCGGTCAGGCGGTGACGCCCGCCGTTCTCGCCGCCGTCGAGGAGCTCAGCGGCGGGCGCAGCGTGGATGTCAACCGCCGGCTGATCGCCGACAACGCGGCGCTGGCCGGCCGGGTGGCCGTTGCCTACCGCGCGCTCGCCGAGCCCCCGGCATAGCTGCTGATTGAGGTCTACAGTTGGCTGCCATGGCGGCACGCCCCCTGAGCGAGCTCGTGGCGCCCGACTGGGCGGAGGCGCTGCGCGGAGTCGAGGCAAAGGTCACCGAGGTCGGGGCGTTCCTGCGCGCCGAGGTGGCTGCGGGACGGAGCTACCTGCCAGCCGGCCACAACATCCTTCGCGCGTTCCGCCAGCCCCTGGCGGACGTGCGGGTGCTGATCGTCGGCCAGGACCCCTACCCGACGCCGGGCCACCCGGTCGGCCTGAGCTTCTCGGTGGCGCCGTCGGTCCGCCGGCTGCCGGGCAGCCTGGTCAACATCTTCACCGAGTACTCCGCCGACCTCGGCTACCCCGCGCCGTCGACCGGTGACCTGTCACCGTGGGCCGAGCGCGGCGTCATGCTGCTCAACAGGGTCCTGACGGTGCAGCCAGGCAAGCCGGCCTCGCACCGCGGCAAAGGCTGGGAGCAGGTGACCGAGCAGGCGATCCGGGCCCTCGCCGGGCGCGGCGGTCCGCTCGTCGCGATCTTGTGGGGTAACGACGCGCGCAATCTCGCGCCGATGCTCGGCGCCACGCCGACCATCCAGTCCGCGCACCCGAGCCCGCTGTCGGCGCGGAGCGGCTTCTTCGGCTCCCGCCCGTTCAGCCGGGCCGACCGGCTGCTCGAGCACCAGGGCGGTCAGCCCGTCGACTGGAAGCTTCCCTAGTCAGCGCTCATCAGCCAGCACCGGATCACCGCCGGCGTGCAGTCCTGGCTGTGCGAGCACGAACGCCCATACGCCGTCGGCGCTGACCGGGACTTGCCGGCGATCCCGGGCAAACCTGAGCGTGACTGATTCCCGTCTCGGTGCCCGACCAAAGGCGACGCAGACGTCAGGGTCTCGGTACGGCCACCACACGCGCAGGGGTTCGAGCCAGTCGAGGCCTCCGCCACCAGATGACGACCTCCCGTCCCAGCGCCCGTCGTGCCACTCCCAGAGCTCCTCCTCCAGCTCCGCGCCGTCGCCATTCCCGTCCACGAGCGCGAAGCCGTAGTCGCCGTCGGTCGCGATTGCCAGGACGCGGGCGTAGCGCGGGTGCCAGCCGCCCTCGGCGACGACCTGCCGCTCGGTAAGCCGCGGGCGCTCGGCGGACTCCGGCGTCTCAGGCAACTGCTGCCTCGATGACGGCCCCGGTCGCCAGGAGGAGTTCCTCGCTGTCCGGCGGCCCGATCAGCTGCAGGCTGGCCGGCAGCGGGCCCGAGCTCGGCACCGGCAGCGCCAGCGCCGGGAAGCCAGCCAGGTTGACCGGATTCGTGAAGGCCGTGAAGTGCATGCCTTCCGCCGCAGCGACCGGCGGCGGGAAGAACGGCACCGTCGGCAGGGCGAGCAGGCCGCCAGCGGCACGCAGCGCGACCGCCATCGCCGCCCGCCAGCCCGGCTGCGTACCCCGTGCCCCCCGCACGTCCGCCAGCGTCACTTTCTCTGCCTCCGTGAGCCGGGCCAGAACGTTCGGGCCGATCAGCGCGCGCGCGGCAGGGTCGGCCAGCAGTGCACGGTTGGACTGGACTGCCTCGAAGTCGAGCAGCACTCCGCAGGTCTCCCGCGCCGCCACCCAGCCGGGCAGGTCGACCTCGGCCACCTCCAGCCCGCAAGCCGCGAGCGCGGCGTCGATCGCCGCGTCGATCTCCGGGTCCACGTCAAACCCGTCCGGCCTGATCCGGCCGATCCGCGCGGCGGGCTGCCCGGCCACCCGGAAGCCGGGCTCCAGCAGCGCCATCCCGGTCGCTACGCCGACGACATCGCGTGCCATCGGCCCGACCGTGTCCAGGCTGGGCGCGAGCGGCCACACACCGTCGAGCGAGATCCGGCCGTGCGTGGTCTTGAGCCCGGTGATCCCGCAGAACGCTGCGGGTATGCGCACCGAGCCGCCGGTGTCGGAACCGTACGCGACGTCGGCGTCGCCGTCGGCCACGGCGACCGCGGAGCCGCTTGACGATCCGCCCGGCAGGAGCGCGGGATCGAGCGGGTTCACCGGCGTGCCGAAGAACTCGTTGATGCCGGCGCCGCCGTAAGCGAGCTCGTGCAGGTTCGCCTTGCCGACGATGACGGCACCCGCGGCGCGCGCGCCGGCCATGCACGCTGCGTCCCGGCTTGCTGGCGTCGTGGTCTCCGCGACGGCCCGGCTGCCCGCCGTCGTCAGCACGCCCTCGACATCGATGAGGTCCTTGACCGCCAGCCGGGGACCGCTGGCGCCGGGGGCGGACGGAAGCCGCGTGATGAACGTCGTCATCCGGACAATGTAACGGTGCGGGCTACAGTGAGCCATGTCCCAAGTCGTCGACGAGCGGCTCACCAGCAGTGACGACGAGCTGCCGGCCATCCCGGCCTCGGCCAGCGCGCTGATCTTTGACGACCGGGGACGGCTGCTGATCCTGCGGCCGACGTACAAGTCGGGCTGGACGATTCCCGGCGGCGTCATGGAGAACGACGGCGAGACGCCGTGGCAGGCCTGCCAGCGCGAGGTCCGCGAGGAGTGCGGACTCGAGGTGACCGGTGCCCGCCTCGCGTGCATGGACTTCCGGCCGTCGCGACCGGGCCGTCCGGGCGGCATCCGGTTCCTGTTCCACTGCGGCCGGCTGGACGCCGGAGAGCTCCGGGCCATCAGGCTGCAGCCAGAGGAGGTCGCCGAGCACCGGCTCGTGCCGGTCGCCGACGCTCTGGTGCTGTTGCGCAAGCCGATCCGGCGCCGGGTGCGCGCGGCTGTCCGGGCCGACGGACGGGCGCGGCGCCGCGGCCCGGTCTACCTCGAGGACGGCCGCCCGGTCTGTGCCGTCCGGCCGGGCTGAGGCCGGCTTCAGGACAGTCGCTGCCGCCCCAAGGGGATGAAAGGGCGCTTCGGTCCCTCTCTTGGGGGTGCAAACTGGCCTCCCATCCCCCCCAGACCGCCACAGGCGGGGCTAGGCGAATGACGCGGCGACCGGCGCGAACCGCGCCAGGTCGTCCGGTCCGGCGAGGTCGGGCAGCGACACGAAGACCGTGCTGACGCCGCGCTCGGCCAGGAGCCGGTAGCGGCCCACGTGATCGGCCACGACGCCCGCATGATGGCGGCGAGCGAACGCGTCGGCGCTGACCCGGCCGCGGAGTGACTCAACGAGTGTGGCCGCGTGCTCGCGGTCCCGGCCGACGACAGGAACGTCCAGGACCGTGACGGCGACATCGGCGGGATCGCGGCCTGCCCGGACGCACTGCGCGCGCAGCACCGCGAGCCGGCTGTCGAGCACGTCGACATCGGACGGCAGGTTGCACCCGTCGGCGAGCCGGGCGGCGACGCCCAGGGTGCGGTCACCGCTGCCTCCGACGATGACCGGGATGTGACCAGCCGGCCGCGGATAGCACGTCGTCTCCGGCAGCTCGATCCGGCTGCCGCGGTATGGCCGCGTGCCCGGCTGCCAGAGCGCTCGCAGTATCTCGATCTCCGCTTCGAGCATGCGCAGCCGTGCACCCAGCGGCGGGAAGGTCACTCCGAATGCCGCGTGCTCGCGATCCCACCAGCCCGCCCCGATCCCGCAGAACGCGCGGCCGCCGCTGAGCGCGTCGAGCGTGGCTGCGGCCTTTGCCAGCACGCCCGCAGGCCGGAAGGTCACCGGGCTGACCAGCGTGCCGAGGCGCAGGTCAGTGTCCAGGCCGGCGAGCAGGCCGAGGGTCACCCACGGCTCCGGGATGGGCTCCCAGCTCCGGCCGACCTGCGGGATCTGGATGAGGTGGTCCATCAGCGCGAGCCCGGCAAACCCCGCCTCATCCGCGGCCAGGGCGACGGACCTGAGCCAGCCGGCCGGATCCTCGCCCCAGCCGAACCTGGAGACCTGCAGGATGAACTGCAGTCGGGCGGGCCGGTGACGCTGCTGGCGGGCAGCCCGGCTGCTGCCTGGCGTGTGCGCAGGCTCAACCGCGTGCGCGGCCGCCGTCTCGGACAGCCGCACCACCTGGTCCCAGCCCTCCGCCTCCAGCTGGCCGGCGATCTCGCGGACCCGGCCGAGCTGCGCATCCAGCACCGCGGCGGGTACCGAGCGGTCGCGTGACCGGTTGCGCTCACGGCTGAGCGCCGCGTCGGTCTCGAACAGCACGGCGACCGCGGGCAGCCGACCGCGTCTGGCGAGCGCGAGGTAGCCGAGGCGCCGGTCCGGGCTGAGGCCGAGCGTGTCGACAACCGTCGTCAGCCGGCGGCTCGTCCGCGCGGCGACGATCTGGTCGAGCAGCGAGAAGGCGTCGTCGGACGCGTCCAGGTCGTGGTCGCCGCTGCCGACCACAGCGCGGAGCCCGTCGGAGGAGACGATCTCCGCCGGCCGGTAGTGGTGCGCGGCCCAGGTTGACTTGCCGGAGCCGGCGGCGCCGACGAGGACGACGAGTGCCGGGTCTGGAATGACCGGCAGCTGATCAGCGTCCACGTTCCTCAGCGTGACAGAAGCCCCGCGCCTACGGGCGGCGCTCCGGCACGCAGGCCGGCGATCGCTAGCGGAAGCGAAGCGTGCCGCGGTCGATGACGACGGTGCCGTCTTCCTTCGCGGTCTGGAACTGCGCGGTGCCGTTTCCGCCCGCCCAGATGGAGACGACTAGCGACTCGCCGGGCAGGACCGGCCTCGAGAACCGGCCGGACATGAACGCAAAGCGGGCCGGGTCGGAGCCGCAGACCTCATGCAGCAGCACCCGCCCGGTGATGCCGTAGGTGCACAGGCCGTGCAGGATCGGCCGGCTGAACCCGCCCCTGGCCGCGAACGACGGATCGGAGTGCAGGGGATTGCGGTCGCCGGACAGCCGGTACAGCAGTGCCTGCTCCGGCCTGGTCTGCTGGGTCACCTTGTGATCGGGCGCCCGGTCCGGCAGCTCCCACGGCTCCGAGGTGCCGCGGTCACCGCCGAAACCGCCCTCGCCCCGGATGAACACGCTGCTGCGGGTCGTGACCATGGGCGCACCAGTCGCTGGGTCCACGGCGCGGTTCTCGGACTCGATTACCGCCGCGGAGCCCTTGTCGTAGATGCCGGTCACCGTCGACGAGGTTCGCAGCGTGCCCTCGACCGGCAGCGGCTGGTGCAGCTCGATCGACTGCTCGGCGTGGACCAGCATGGCGCGGTCAAAGTCGCCCATGTTGCCGGATGCCCGCGCCTGGGCGAGCAGCACGCCGTAGGTGGGCAGCACCTGCTGCGGGACGCCGGCCGAGTTTTCGGTCGTGAACTGCAGCTCCTCCAACGGGTTCCCCAGCCCGGCGCCGACCCCGATCGCGTAGAGCAGGGCGTCCTTGGACGTCCAGGAGCGTTCGGCCGGCTCGCCCTGGACACCGACGAGACTGTGGTTGAGCGGCATCTTGACCTCCCGCGGGGGCACCGGCCGGCCGCATTGACACGACCGGTCCTGGCTCGATCCAATGGCTTAGTAGAACACGCTTCTAGTATTTCGCTCCACCGTGAGCATCAACAGCGGAGGTAACTGAATGGGCCTGC
>Ga0123356_10001452_pt1 | contig 26185 bp, 17 predicted proteins | sample TergutEmb28metaG_2_FD_92546 | JGI IMG/M metagenome (GOLD analysis project Ga0123356, IMG submission 92546) | Embiratermes neotenicus P3 segment gut microbial communities from Petit-Saut dam, French Guiana - Emb289 P3 | ecosystem: Host-associated > Arthropoda: Insects > Digestive system > Gut ...
CGACGAGGCTAACCGTTGAGGTCTCCTCACGGGCGATCCTCTCGGGCGGGAAAGTCCTGGTCACCACCAACGCAGGCAAGGTCCTCGGCCTGGCAACGGTCAAGGGCCCGACCAAGGTCACAGTCAACATCAACACTCGGTCGCTCAAGGCCCGCAGAGCCCCACACCTGCTCAACGTCCGGTTCCTCGGCTCCGATCAGGCCAACCCGTCAGGAATTGCCAAGGTCAGACTCGTCATCAAGCCCAGGACAAACGAGAACTAACCCCGGCTGGCGGCCTCTCGGGCGGCGGCTAGTTTGGATTGCATGCCGTAGAGCTCGATGAAGCCGCGGGCTTGGGACTGGTCGAAGGTGTCGCCTTCGTCGTAAGTCGCCAGGTTGAAGTCGTACAGCGATGTCGATGACCGCCGGCCTGTCACCGCGGCCACGCCCCCGTGGAGGGTCATCCGGATCTCGCCGCCGACATGCTCCTGGGTCGTGGCGATGAACGCGTCCAGCGCCCGCTTAAGGGGCGAGAACCACATTCCGTCGTAGACCAGCTCAGCCCACCGCTGTCCCACCGTGCGCTTGAACCGTGCCAGCTCCCGCTCGACCGTCACCGCCTCGAGTTCCCTGTGGGCCTCCAGGAGCGCCATCGCCCCCGGCGCCTCGTAGACCTCGCGCGACTTGATCCCGACAAGCCGGTCCTCGACCATGTCGATCCGCCCGATCCCCTGCGCCCCCGCCCGCCGATTCATCTCCTGGATCGCCTCCAACGGCGTCACCGGGCGCCCATCAATCGCCACGGGCACACCCCGCTCGAACCGAAGAATCACCTCGTCTTCCACGGGCGGGAACGCCGGATCGTCGGTGTAGGTGTAGACGTCCTTGGTCGGCCCGTTCCAAATGTCCTCCAAGAACCCGGTCTCCACCGCCCGGCCCCACACGTTCTGGTCCACAGAGAACGGCGAGGACTTAGTCGTCTCGATAGGCAGGTTGCGCTTCTCGGCATAGTCGATCGCCGCCGCCCGCGTCAGCGCGAGGTCCCGCACCGGCGCCAGACACGCCAAGTCCGGCGCGAGCGAAGTGATCGACACCTCGAACCTCACCTGGTCGTTCCCCTTGCCGGTACAGCCATGCGCGACCGTCCCCGCCCCAAACTCCCGCGCCGCCGCCACCAAATGGCGCACGATGACGGGCCTCGACAGCGCGGAGACCAGCGGGTAGCGATCCATGTACAGGGCGTTCGCGGCTAGCGCTGGCATGCAGTATTCGGTGGCGAATTCCTCGCGCGCATCGGCGACGTAGGCTTCCACCGCACCGCAGGCCAGGGCTCGCTGGCGGATGGTCTCGAGGTTCTCGCCTCCTTGGCCGACGTCCACGGCGACCGCGATCACCTCTGCCCCCGTGGCTTCGCCAATCCAGCCGATGCCCACGGAGGTGTCCAACCCTCCCGAGTAGGCCAAGACAACACGATCAGACATGGTCAGTCTCCTTGCGGTTGGGTGTCGAGCCGCCGGAGGCGGCGGTGTTGGAGGCAAGTTCAAGGAAGCGGGCGGCCACGGCGGCCCCACCCTTCGAGTCGCGGGTGACGGCGAGTATCGTGTCGTCGCCGGCGATCGTGCCGATGACGCTCGGCAGCACGGAGTGGTCAATCGCCGAGGCGAGGTAATGCGCGCCCCCCGGCGGAGTTCGCAGCACGACGATATTCCCCGACGCCTCAGCGGTCACAAGGAGCTCGGCAGCCAGCCGGGTCAGCCGCGCCGAAAGCATCTCCGCCCCCTCGACCGGCTGCAAGGCATGGTGGGAGCCTGCGCGCGGCGCACAGTAGACCCGGTCACCATCGGCGAGCCGAACCTTTTCCGCTCGCAACTCGACGAGGTCCCGCGAGAGCGTCGCCTGAGTCACATGGACGTCCTTGCCGGCGAGCACATCGGCGAGCTCCTGCTGGGAATGGACCCGCTGGCGCGCCAGGATCGCGACGATGAGCGAGTGTCGGGCTGCCTTCGTCGTGGGCGTGGTCATGATGTCTCCTCCAACCAGCACAGCAGTGCCTTTTGAGCGTGGAGACGGTTCTCCGCCTCCTGAAAGACCCGCGAGGCCGGGCCGTCAATGACCTCGGAATCGACCTCCTGGCCTCGATAGGCAGGCAAGCAGTGCAGGAAGATCGCATCCGGCTCGGCCTGCGCCATCAAGGCTCGTGTAACACGGTACGGGACAAAGGGGCGTTGCCGCTCCTCCCGCTCGGCTTCCATCCCCATCGATACCCAGGCATCGGTTGTGACGACACGCGCCCCGGCGACCGCTTCGGCGGGGTCCGCGCAGACGGTGACGGTTCCCCCGTGTTGGCGGGCCAGCGCCGTAGCATCGGCGAGAATCTGCTGGTCAGGAAGGTGAGAGGCCGGCGCGGCGATCGCCACATCCATCCCCGCGACCGCACATCCCAGGAGGTAGGAGTGCGCCATGTTGTTGGCCCCGTCCCCCAGGTAGGCGAGCTTCGTCCCCAGAAGTGAGCCCACGCCGCCGAACTCCTCGGCCACGGTCTGGAGGTCGGCGAGAACCTGGCAGGGATGGAACTCGTCGGTCAGCGCGTTGATGACGGGCACCTGGGCAAGGGCCGCCATCGTTCGCATTCGTGACTGCTCGAAGGTGCGCCACACGATTGCGGCGACTTGACGGTCGAGCACCCGGGTCGTGTCTTCGATGGACTCGCCGCGCCCGATCTGCGAACCCGCCGCGTCGATGACCAGCGGGTATCCGCCCAGCTCGGCGATTCCGACGCAGAACGAGACCCGGGTTCGCGTCGAGGACTTGTCGAAGAGCACCGCCACCGCGCGGGGTCCGGCGAAGGGTTGGCGGGCGAGCCGGTCCTTCTTGAGCTCGAAGGCGAGCGTGAGGACCTCGCGTTGTTCGTCATGCGTGAGGGAGTCATCCCTCAGAAAGTGCCGTGGCATGCGGTGACGTCCTTTCCAATGCGTCGAAAATCCTTGGGAGCGCCCCAACAAAGGCAAGAATCTGGGGCTGGGTCACGATGAGCGGAGGGGCGAGCCGGATCGCATCCGGCTTGACGGCGTTGACCAAGAACCCCTCGCTCGCGGCCAGCGTCGCGACACGCTCGGCGAGGGGTTTTGCGAGGACGATGGCGCGCAGCAGCCCTGCCCCGCGAACTCCCGCAATCTCGGGGTGCTTGAGCGCCAGGACGGCCTCCTCGAGCGCATCCCCCACCTTCTCGGTATTCGCCAGGAGCCCCTGGTCTTCGATTGCCTGGATTACGGCGAGCCCCGCGGCGCAGGCGGGGGGGTTACCTCCGAAGGTTGTCCCATGCTGTCCCTTGCCGAGCAGCTCCGACGCCCTCTTAGACAAGGTGATCGTGGCCCCCATCGGGAAGCCCCCACCCAGCCCCTTCGCGAGGGTCACGACATCGGGGATCACGACCCGGTCAACCAGGCGCGGGTTGGCGTGAGCGAACCACGTCCCCGTCCTTCCCATCCCCGTTTGCACCTCGTCCACGATGAGCAGCGTGCGATAGATGTCGGCGAGCTTGCGCGCCTGGGCCAGATAGTCGGGGGGCAAGGGCCGCACGCCCCCCTCCCCCTGAATCACTTCAAGGACGATGGCGGCAACATCCTCGGCCATGGCCGCTCGCAGCGCTTTGGTGTCCCCGTGCGGGAGGAACTCGACGCCGCCGGGAAGGGGCTCGAAGGGTTTGCGGTACTCCGGGTTGCTGGTCAGCGCGAGAGAACCGAGGGTTCTTCCGTGGAATCCGCCCTCGAGGGCGAGAATCCGGGGGCGGCCCGTTCGCAGGGCGATCTTGACGGCGGCCTCGACCGCCTCGGTCCCGGAGTTGGAGAAGAACACCCGGGCCTGGTCGGGCGCCGCCGTCAGCGAGGCGAGCTTCTCCGCGAGTTCGATCTGCGGTGGGCTGGCCGCCAGGTTCGAGATATGCCCCAGCGTCGCGAGCTGCTGCCAGATCGCCGAGGTCAACGCCGGGTGGGCATGACCCAAAGTGTTTACGGCGATCCCGCCGAAAAGGTCGAGGTAGCGCTTGCCCTCGGCATCCCACACATAGACCCCCTGTCCGCGCACGAGCACCCGCCCAGGGGAGAACAGCGGGAGCATGACCCGGGAGTAGCGCTCGAGCCAGCCTGCGTTGTCTTGGTTCGGGACGTCATCGTGCGTCATGGGGAGACCTCCGAGGCGGTGACCATGGTGCCGATTCCGGAGTCGGTAAAGACCTCGAGGAGGAGGCAGTGGGCGAGGCGACCGTCGATGACGTGCGCTTCCGGGACACCGCCGCGCACGGCACGCAGGCAGGCCGCCATCTTGGGACGCATGCCCGCCTCCAGGCTCGGGAGCATGGTGGCCAGCTCGTCGACGCCGATCGCGGAGATGAGGGACGTGGGGTCTGGCCAGCGGCGATACAGGCCCTCGACATCGGTGAGGATGACGAGCTTGGCGGCGCCGAGCTCGACCGCGAGACTCGCAGCGGCGGTGTCGGCGTTGACGTTGAAGACCTCGGTCGGGTCGTCGAGGTTGGGGGCGATCGTCGAGACGACGGGGATCCGGCCGGCGTCCAGGAGGTCGCGGACAGCCGAGGGGTTGACGTGGACGACGTCGCCGACCTGGCCAATGTCCATGGCCTCTCCGTCAACGACGGGGCTGTGGCGGCGCGCTTGGAGCAGCCCACCGTCCTCGCCGGACAGGCCCACCGCGAGCGGGCCGTGAGCGTTGAGGAGGCCCACGAGCTCGCGCGAGACCTGACCGGTCAGCACCATGCGGACAATGTCCATGGTCTCGGGGGTCGTGACGCGCAAGCCGCCTTTGAACTCGGCGTCGATGCCCAGGCGGCGCAGCATCGCGTTAATCTGCGGCCCACCCCCATGAACGATGACGGGGCGCAAGCCCGCGAGGCGAAGGAAGACGATGTCCTGGGCAAAGGCGGCCTTGAGGGCGGGATCGATCATCGCGTGGCCGCCGTACTTGACGACGACGAGCGCGCCGTGGAACTGCTCAAGCCACGGGAGGGCCTCGATGAGGACTTCGGCCTTGCGATGGGCGGAGAGGGGGGGAGTGGTCATGACGGGTAAGCGCTGTTCTCTTCGACGTAGGCGTGGGTGAGGTCGTTGGTCCAGATGGTGGCTTGGGCGGGGCCGGCGTGGAGGTGGACGTTGATGGTGACTGCTCTTTCGGTGAGGTCGACGAGGGAGCGGGGTTGGTCGGGGTCGCCGTTCTTGACGACGCGGACGTGGTTGATCTCGATGTCAACCTGGTCTGATTGATAGGGGGCTACCTCTTCTGGGACGGTGCCGACGGCGGACAGGATCCTCCCCCAGTTCGGGTCGTGGCCGTAGATCGCCGCTTTGACGAGGTTGGCTCTCGCGATGGCGCGGCCGACGGCCAGGGCAGCGTCGGTGGTCGTCGCGCCGTCCACGGTGATGGCGATATCGTGTTCTGCCCCCTCGGCGTCGGCGAGGAGCTGCATCGCGAGGTCGTGGCAGGTAGTCGTGACTCGCTCTGCGAACTCGTCGAGGGGTGGGGTGATCCCGGAGGCTCCCGAGGCGAGGAGGAGGACAGTGTCGTTTGTTGACATGCAGCCGTCGGAATCGAGTCGGTCGAAGGTGAGGGCCGTCGCCCTCGTCAGGGCGGTCTGAGCGATTTCGTCGGTGATGAGGGCGTCGGTGGTCAGGACCACGAGCATCGTTGCCAGCTGCGGGGCGAGCATCCCGGCGCCCTTGGCCATCCCGGCGACGGTGTAGCTGCCTTGGGTCCCCGCCTGTTTCGGACGAGTGTCGGTGGTGAGGATCGCCCAGGCGGCGTCTTGAGCTGCCTCATCGGTGGTGTCGAGTGCGGCGGCGGCCCTGTCGATACCTGTCAGCAACAGCGGGAGAGCCAGGCGCTCCCCGATGAGACCGGTGGAACAAACCAGCACCTCGCGGGGGCTGATTCCGAGCTGCTCAGCTGTGCGCGCCGCCATCGCCTCAGTGTCCTTCAGCCCCTCAGGACCAGAGGAGGCGTTGGCACCACCCGAATTGAGCACGATGGCGCGAGGCCGGGTATGCGCGTCCGCGAGGACGGCGCGGGACCACTGGACAGGCGCCGCCGGGAACCGGTTCGCGGTGAAAACGCCGGCAACGGCGCATGCGTCGGGGGAACCGTCGTTGACGACAAGGGCGAGGTCCTTGGCCCCCGTCGACTTCAGACCACAGGCCACACCGGCGGCCCGAAACCCTTGGGGGGTTGCGATGGTCATGGTGCGACTCCGTTCAAGGTGAGCCCGGTCTCTTCGGGGAAGCCGCTGGCGATGTTGAGGCACTGGATCGCTGCCCCGGCGGTTCCCTTGACCAGGTTATCGATCGCGGCGACAATGACGGCTCTCTTCGCGTCCCGGTCGAGCGCGAGTTGCAGGTGAGCCGTGTTGGCCCCTAGGGTCGCCGCCGTGGAAGGCCACTGCCCGGGAGGAAGGAAAGTGACGAACCTTTCCCCAGCGTAGGCGCGGGTGTAGGCGTCGCGGAGAGGGCCGTCATCGTCCATCGTGGTGGTAAGGCGCGCGGTGACCGTGGCGAGAATCCCCCGGGCCATGGGCACGAGGGTGGGCGTGAAGGAGATCGTGGGCTCGGCGTCCGGATTGGCGGCGCGGAGGTTCTGGAGGATCTCCGGGATGTGCCGGTGGACGCCGCCGACCTGGTAGGGGCTGGCCGACCCGAGGATTTCCGAGGCGAGAAGATGCGGCTTGAGGGCCCTCCCAGCCCCGGAAGGCCCGTTGGCCAGCACCGCGACGAGGTCCTGCGCCTCAAGAAGCCCCGAAGCAATCCCGGGGCCTAGCGCCAACGTGACAGCCGTGACATTGCACCCGGGCACGGCGATGCGCCTGCTGTTTCTGATGAGGTGGCGCTGGGTCAGAGGTTCCTCGGCGCCGCTCGACCCCGTGATCAGCTCGGGAAGTCCGTAGGTCCAGGTCCCCGGATGGTCACCGCCGTAGAACCGCTCCCAGTCCTTGGATGATGCGAGCCGATGGTCCGCACCGCAGTCAATGACAAGGACGTCATCCGGCAGGTCCGCAGCCAGCGGCCCCGAAGCCCCGTGGGGCAACGCGAGGATCACGACATCATGCCCAGCCAGGGCTTGCGGCGCAGTCGCCACAAACACCCGATCCGCCAGCGATCCCAAGTGCGGATGAACACTCCCCAGCGTCTCCCCCACCTGCGAATACGCCGTCACAGCCCCAATCTCAACCCCAGGATGCTGCGCCAACAGCCGCAACACCTCTCCCCCCGCATACCCCGAGGCCCCAGCAACACCAACTCTCAACACCATGGGCATAACTATACACCCCCCCGCAACCCCATCCACTCCCAGCCCCGAGCCGCCCTCGCGAGGAGCTAGGGCGCGGCCGAGAGATTGCCGACCGCTCCGACAACCGGTTCGCTGCGGACGATGTCGGAGATGGCCCGCTCGGAGGATCCCGGCTCCCATGGATCGTCTTCAGCGACGGGCACACCTCTCCACTCGTAAAGGTCGCTCAGCCAGTCGGTGGTATCGGGTTCGAGCTGGGACTCGACCCATCGGGAGAAGTCGGCGCCGGTAACCAACACGGCGCGTTCGCGGTCTTCCTGAGGGCACTCCACCCGAGCGAGCCTACCTCGGCGACCAAGAGCACCTGGCCTCGCGCGACGCATTGTCCTTGGCGCGGATGGCTAGGCTCGATGCATGACTGAAATGCAGATCCCGCGGACTACTTGGTGGCGCTGGTGGGTTGTTGCGGTGCTGGTGGTGGGGTTGGGGGCTTGCACGGGGCCTGGGGGTGGGACGGGGAGTACGGAGGTGCCTGGCCAGGTGACGTGGGTGGACGATGGCGCGGCGACCTCTTCGTCGGCGGCTCACCCTTCGCCTTCTGAGGGTGTGGCGTCTTTGGCGGCTGGCGATCCGTCCGGGTCGGTCACGGCGACACCCGGGGGGGATCCTTCGGGGAGGCTTCCAAAGGCGACGGTGGCGGGCGAGACTCTTGTTCCGCCATCGTCCTTGCCTGAATTGACGGTGATGGACAACCCTGGGGGGGCGAAGGTGCTGGGGGGCAAACTGCCTGCTCAGGCGACGAAGGGACTGAAGATCTATCCGGTGTATCGGACGCGGGTGGGCGACCGACCCCATGACGTGACGGGGTTTATCAACGCTAGGGGGCGGATGCTGCGGGAGCCGGTGTATGGGTGGTGGACGGTGTGCGTCGATGACGGCGGGCGAGCGAGATCGGTGATTGGGGTGCGGGGCGATAGGTATGCCGATGTCCTGGATCCGGCGACGGCTGAGGTGAGGCTCACGTTCGAGACCTCGGGCATTTTCCCCGGCGTTCTGCCAGGGCTCGGCCTGCGGGATGCCGACCGAGGGCGGGGGGATGACCGTTGTTCCCGGGATGGGGCCGGGGTTGAACTGGGTTCAGTGGGGGCCTTTCCAGGGGTATCTCGACCAGGAGGGTCGGTGGCTGTATCGGGATGAGGCGTACGTGACGCTGGAGGACTGAGGGGTGGGGTGGTTGTCGGCCTATGGGGTCGAAGCGTGCCAAGCTTGGTGTCATGCGCGCGATTCAGGCAATCAAGCCCGGTGGCCCTTCTGTTCTTCGAGTTTGTGACGTTCCCGACCCCACCCCTGGTCCCGGCGAGGTCCTCGTCGCGGCGACGGCGATGGGGGTCAACTTCATTGACACGTACCGGCGGTCCGGGGTCTACACGATGCCCTTCCCCCACATCCCCGGGCAGGAGGGAAGCGGAGAGGTCCTCGCGGTCGGGGACGAGGTTGACGATTCGGGGACACTGGCTCCCGGAGCACCCATCGCCTGGGCCGACAGTGTGACCGGTTCCTACGCGGACCAAGTCGTCGTCAAAGCCGACCGAGTGCTTCCCCTCCCCCAAGGCGTCCCCCCAGAGATCGCAGCGGCCCTGCCCCTGCAAGGGATGACCGCCGACTACCTTGTCCGCTCAACCTTCGAGGTCAAGGCCGACCACACGGTCGCCCTCTACGCAGCGGCGGGTGGCGTGGGAGGTCTGGCGACGCAGATGATCCTCGCGACCGGGGCTAGGTTGCTCGCCGTTGTGGGAACCCAGGCCAAGGCCGAGGTCTGCGAGGAGCTGGGGGTTCCCCACGACGACATCATCATCACCGGGGTGATGCGAGACCTCACCGTTGATCTCGCAGAGGCGATCCACGACCGGACCGACGGGGAAGGCGTCGATGCCGTCTTCGATTCCATCGGCAAGGACACCTTCCGCGCCTCCCTACGAGCCCTGCGCCGACGCGGCACGCTAGTGCTGTTCGGAGGCTCATCCGGGCAAGTTCCGCCGTTTGACCCCCAGGAGCTCAACGCCCACGGCTCGCTGTTCCTGACCCGCCCCACCCTCGCCGACTACACCTCGACCCGCAGAGAACTGATCGAGCGCGCCCGGAGAGTCTTCGGCGCAGCCGCCCGCGGAGAGCTAGACGTCCGAATCGGCCAGACCTTCCCCCTGGAAGAAGCAGCCGCCGCCCACCAAGCCCTAGAAGGCCGAGGTACCACCGGAAAGGTAGTCCTGGTTCCCTGAGCCGCCCCTAGCTTCGCAAGACCGCCCCGACCGCTCGCTCGGCTTCGGTGATCGCTCGGGCGCGGGCGGCTGCTACGTCGGCCGCGGACAGTGTGCGGTCGTGGGCTCGCATGCGCAGGGCCACGGCGACGGACTTCATGCCCTCGCCGATCTGGTCGCCGGCGTAGACATCGAAGACTTCGACGCTCTCGGCAAACTCCCCGGCCCCAGCCCGCACCGCAGCAGCGACTGCGGCCGCCGGGACTCCCGCCGGGACTACGAGCGCCAGGTCCTCCTTGGCCACCGGGTGGGTGGAGAAGGGCGCGTGCGCCAACACATCCCCGCCGGCGGCGAGCACCGCATCGAGGTTGACCTCGAACGCCGCCGCCCGCTCGGGCAGGGCGAACGCCGTTACCACCGCGGGGTGGAGCTCGCCGGCCCAGCCGATCACCGTGGGTTCCCCAACCCCACCAATCCGCAACACCAGCTCAGCGCATCTCCCCGGGTGCCACGGAGCCCGCGCAACCGGCCGCGCCTCCACGGTTCCATGAATCACACGGACGATGGCGCGCACCGCCTCCACCGCATCCGCCCAGTCGGCCTGTCGGCCAGGTCCGTGAACGGAGGCAGGAGTCCGCTCCCCCACCAGAACCCCGGCCGCGTGAACCGGCTGGTGCGGAACAGCAGCATGCAGCGCGGACAGCTCAGCATCCGTGGGCCGGGCAGCGACCCCCGGCACCCCCGCCGCCGGACGAGACCCTGGAGACGTAATCTGCCCCACCTCGAAGATCCCAAAGTCGCCAAACCCGCGCCCAACGTTCCGCCGAGCCACCTCCAGGAGAGTCTGCAAAATCTCCGTGCGCATCAGCGGAGCCGTCGAATCCAGCGGATTCGCCAGCACCAACGCATCCCGCCGCGGATCCTCCCCCGAAAGACCCAGAGCATCAAAGACACCCAGACTCACAAACGGATACGACAGCACCTCGACCAACCCATAATGCGCCAGGGCCAGACAAGCCGCCCGCCGCATCCGCTGCTCCCCGGTCAACCCCGACCCCCGCGACCCGCGCGCCACGACGGACCCAATCTCGTCATACCCCGCGATCCGGGCGACCTCCTCGACCAGGTCGATCCCGCGGGTCAAATCCGGCCGCCAGCTCGGCGGATGCACTGTCCACGTCGATGCGCCCGTCTCAACCGAGCACCCGATCTCGACCAAGACTTCGCGCACCCGGGCAGGCGCGTAGTCCACGCCCACAACCCGGTTCGCCAACCCCGGATCGAACTCAATCCCCGACACCGGTGTCCGCACATCAAAGTCCGTCACCTCGGCATCACAGACCCCACCGCCGTGCTCAATCAGCAAATCCACCACACGCTGTGCCGCCTTCGACGGCAGTTCCGGATCGACCCCCCGCTCGAACCTCTTCGCCGACTCCGATGACAGACGATGACGCCGCGACGTCCGTGCCACACTCACCGGATCGAAGTGGGCAGCTTCCACCAACAGGTCCGAGGTCGTCGCAGTCACCTCAGAGGAGGCCCCGCCCATGACCCCCGCCATCCCCAGAACGCGCCCCGCACGCTCCCCATCAGGAGAATCACAGATCAGCAGGTCCTCGGGATCCAGAGCACGGTCGACATCATCCAAAGTCACCAGATGCTCCCCCGCACGGGCACGCCGCACCACAATCGGCGCACACACCTGATCCAGGTCATAGGCATGAATTGGCTGTCCCAGCTCGAGCATCACATAGTTCGTGACATCAACCCCCAACGAAATCGGCCGCATCCCCGCCTGAGTCAGACGACGCTGCATCCACCGAGGTGAGGGCCCATACGCACGGCACCCCCGGACAATGCGAGCCACGAACCGATCACAACCGATCTGCCCACGGATCGGGCCGTCATCGTCCACCTCGATCAAAAAGCCGCCCGAGGTGGGAGGAGGCGTGGAGACCAGAGCCGGATCGGCAAACGCAGCCCCGGTCGAGTGGGAGAACTCGCGGGCCACGCCGCGCACGGAGAAGCAATACCCCCGGTCAGGGGTGACATTGACCTCGACGGTCTCCTCATCGAGCCCAAGGAGAGCCAGGGCGTCGGAGCCGACCGGCCCATCAAGCCCCATGCGCGAGAGCACGATGATCCCATCGTGATCCTCCCCGAGTCCCAGCTCGCGCTCGGAGCAGATCATGCCGTCGGAAATGTGCCCATAGGTCTTGCGCGCGGTGATCGCAAAGTCGCCCGGCAGCACAGAGCCGGCCAGGGCCACGACGACCTTGTCGCCGGGGGTGAAGTTGTGTGCCCCGCAGACAACGCCGCGCGGACCAACTGGAGGACCGCCATCGTCCACAACAACGCCGTGAACAGGGCCGACGTCCACCTGACACCACTCGATGGTCTTGCCATTCTTGTGCGTCTCGGGAGACATCGACAGAACCTGGCCCACGACGACCGGGCCGCGCGCGCCGGAGGTGTGGATCGCCTCCTCCTCCAGCCCGACGCGGACCAGAGCTGCGGCGACCTCCTCGCCCGTGCGCCCGCCGAGGTCAACGTGGTCAGACAGCCAGGGCAGCGGGATGAGCGGCATCGTTAGTTCTCCGTCCCGTAGTGCAGCGAGAAGCGAATGTCGCCCTCGACCATGTCGCGCATATCCGTGATGCCGTGTCGGAACATCGCGGTGCGCTCGATTCCCATCCCGAAGGCGAACCCCTGGTAGACCTCGGGGTCAATTCCCGTCGCGATCAGGACATTCGGGTCCACCATGCCGCAGCCGCCCCACTCAATCCAGCCCGTCCCGCCGCAGGTCCGGCACGCCGCCTCCGCGCCGCGGCAGACAAAGCAGCGCAGGTCCATCTCTCCGCTCGGCTCGGTGAACGGGAAGAACGAGGGCCGCAGCCGCGTGTCAATCCCCGGCCCGAACATCTGCTCCGCCAGGTGGTCGAGCGTGCCCCGCAGGTGCGCCATCGTGAGCCCCTTGTCGATGGCGAGGCCTTCGAGCTGGTGGAAGACGGGCGTGTGGGTCGCGTCGAGCTCATCGGTGCGGAAGGTCTTGCCAAGCACCGCGATGTAGACCGGCACGCCGCGCTCGAGCAGGGTGCGCGCCTGGACCGGGCTCGTGTGCGTCCGCAGCACGAGGTTCGAGCCGACGGGCGCGACGTAGAACGTGTCCTGCATCGCGCGGGCGGGGTGATCGGGCCCAAAGTTCAGCGCGTCGAAGTTGAACCACTCCGCCTCGACCTCCGGCCCCTCGGCAATATCCCAGCCCAGCGAGGTGAAAATGTCGGCAATGCGCTCCATGAGCGTCTGGAGCGGATGCCGGGCCCCCAGCGTTTGACGCTGCGTCGGGAGCGTGACGTCCACCTTCTCGGCGACGAGGACTTCGCTTGCTCTCCTCGCCTCAAGCGTCTCTTGCCTTAGCGCAATCGCGCGGACGATGGCGGCCCTCGCCTTTCCCACGTTCTGCCCGGCTTCGGGTTTGCGCTCCTTGGGAACGTCTTTGATGGCGCGGTTGGCCTGGGTCAGCGCCGAACGATCGGAGGTGTGGGCGAGGCGGGCCTCTTTGAGCTGATCCAGCGTGTCTGCTGCGTTGATGGCAGCGATCGCAGCGTCAACGGCGCTTTGGATGGCGGCAGCGTCGAGAGGGTCGAGGGACAAATCTCCTGCGTGAGGCACGCCGCACATTATCGCACGCACCCCCACCCCCTAAGAGGGAAGGGGGGCGCGGGCCGTTGGCCCGCGCCCCCCCGGGGTTGAGGGGAGATGAGGTTACTTCTTGATGGCCTTGGCCTTGGAGACCTTGGTCTTTGCGGCGAAGGCAGCCTTCGTGCCTGTCACCTTGACCTTGATCTTCGCGCCGAGGTCAGCAGCGGTGACCTTGTACTTCGCCGAGGTCGCGCCTGCGATGGCCTTGCCGTTGCGGTACCACTTGAAGGACAGCTTGGCCTTGGGAGACCACTTGGCAACCTTCGCCTTGAGGGTCTTGCCCACCTTCGCCTTGCCGACGATCTTGGGTGCCGGAGCCTTGGCGAACGACTTGAGGGCCGTTCCCTTGGCCGTGACCGCCGCAGCGAACCCTGCCGAATCCACGGCAGCAGCAGCCACAGCAGATGCGGGCAGGATCGGGCTGGTCGGAACCGCCTTGAGCCTTGCCTTTGTGATCTCAAGGAGCAGGTCCGACTGCGCCTTGGCGACCTGGGCATCGGTGGCATCGCCATTGGCGTCGACAGCCTCAGCGGCGGCCAACGCTGCCGGGAGCCCGGCCACCGTGGACGGCACGTAGTCGGAGATGCTCGCCACGATGGACTGCGCAACGGCGATCGCCGACTTCAGACCCGCCTTGGATGCCTGGAGAACGAGAGTCTCCATGGCGCCGGCCAACTGGATGTAGGCGGCATCGACATCGTCGAACCGAGGCTCGGCCTGGGCGAGAAGTCCCTCAGCGACGACGAGCGCTGCGGCAACACGGCCCCAGCTCGTCGGCGTGTACTTCGACGCCACCAGGGCGCGAGCAATGTCGACGAGGGCCTTGAGAGCAGTGGTGTCGCCAATCTCGGCGACCTTGGTGATGGCCGCGATGAGAGCAGCGAACGCCGCATGGATCTCAGCCTGATCGGCCGGGTTTGCCCGCACTGCCTTGGCCAGCGCGAGCTGGGCCACGAGAGCCGGCATGTGGGTCGAGACGTAGGCGGACTTGTTGTCAACCATGGTCTGGGCTGCCGCAATGGCCGCATCGAGGGAGGAGAAGTCGAAGACCGACACAAGTCCCTCAGCAGCGGCGGTCAGAGCCGCCGAGCCCTCGTAGTAGCGCGCCTCGGTGACGGCGTCAGCAGCAATCCACCCGCGAGCCGTCGCCAACGCTGCTGCCAGCGGGGCGAAGGACTCGGGCGTGTAGTTCGCGGCCTTGCCTTCATAGAGGTTGGCGTACATCGTGACGACGGTCTGCAAGGCAAGCTTCCAGGCCGCGTTCGGGGCCACGGTCACCGAATCGATGCTCGGCGCGCCGTCTGCGTAGCCTTCCAGCACGCCCCGCACCACGAGTCCGAGCTCATGCTCGGCGTCTGCCGGTGCCACGACGTAGGTCTTGAAGGTTGCGCCCGGGATCGCGACGCCATCGCGCGTCCACTGGTAGGTGGTGGTCACGCCTGCGATGTCCCAGTCACCCGCCGGGCCCGAGAGGACCTGGCCGACGGCCGGAGTGCCGCTGATGACGGCAGGAACCTGCAGGGCAGGAGCAGCCGCATACCCGTTGATGGCAATAGCGAGCAGCCTGGCGTCAGCCACCGTCGGAAGCTGGAGCCCGACGACCTTCTTGCCGGCCGGCTTCGGGATAGCCACAGGAGCGGTGTAGGACAGGTTGGTGCCCTGGTAGGTGATCGCGTTGGTGTTCGACAGGTAGTGGACCCACTGAGTGGACGTTCCCACGCCGATGTTCGGCAGCTGGACGAGACGGTTGGTCGTCGACGGAGAGCCGGAGCCGGTGCGGATGATGGGCTGGAATGACATGCCCGTCGCCGCCTGAGTCGTTCCGTCATCGAACACGAAGACGGGGTTCACGTTGACAGCCGTGTTGCCGGAGTTCGGCAAGGCGAATCCCACGAAGGACAGGTTCGCCACGTTGGCAAACACACCCTCAACGTCCAGAGTCTGGCCGGAGAACAAGATGGTGTCGTTCTTCGTCGCGCTGGACTCGAGCAGGTTGAACCAGTAGTTCTGGCTGGAAACCGTAACCGACTGGTCCCACCCAACCGCGCGGCCTGCCGCCGCCAGGTTCTCGCGGACAATGTAGTGTCCGAGCCCGTCATAGTCAGCGGCTCCCGACTCCAGTGGAGCAATCGACTTGGCGGTCGCGTACTTGGCGTACCACGGCTCGCCCACCGGCACGGCGGGTCCGCCCACCACGACGGTGGCGGCAGTCCGGGGCCGACCAAAGGAGTTGACCTGGATGAGGTAGTTACCGGCGGCTGTTCCGGCCGGAACGCTCACCGTCACCGGCGCGAACTGGCGGGTCAGATTGCCCTTGGCCGCTGCCGTGAACTCGACCTTCGGGGTCTTGAGCACGAGAGGCGAACCGGCGGGAAGGATGACGTCCGTGGAGACAACACCCTCGCCCTGGACGAGGAACAGCGGGAAGGTTGTCCCCGTCTGGCCGGCCGCAATGCGGACCGTCGAAGGCGACTGGAGGGTGATCCGCGTGTCGTATTCGCCCGGATCTGCCGCGAGCGTGCCCGGGCCGTCGGTCAGAGCCGTCGCCCAGTTGCTTTCGGCGGTGCCAATGACGAAGTCGAAGGTGCCTGCACCCTTGTACAGGTCAGCACCGGTCAAATAGTTCTTCGTCAGCGGAGCACCGTTGAACGCCACGGACTGGATGCGGTGGGCGCCCATGGTCCTGGCCGGGGCCGAGAGCGTCAGCTTGCCGCTCGTTGACCCCGTGTAGAACGAGGTGTCCAGCGTGATCTCAACCGACTTGAACGCCGGGGTCACCACGCCCCAGACGTCCGCGCCAGGTGCCATGGAGAACAGACCGATGGAGGTCATGACCTGCCACCCCGACATGGTGCCGAGGTCGTCGTTGCCCGTCATGCCTCGCGGATCATCCCTGAACAGGTACTTGGTGGCATCGACAATGTCGGCCGTCTTCCACGGCTGACCCAGCCAGTAGTAGATGAACGGCATGTTGATGTCCGGCTCGTTGTTCGGGTTGTAGTTCAACGACGAGTAGTAGTTCATCGAGTTGCCACCCGCCGGGCAGAAGGCGCCGGCGACCCAGCCGCAGACCGCCGTGCCTTCCGGATCGAGGACCAGTTCCTCGTAACGGAACAGACGATCGGCGCGGTTGCGCACGTTCTGAAGGCCGCCCATTAGGTCAATGAGACCGGGCACGTCGTGGGTCGTGATCAACTCGTAGTGCGTCTCCGTGCCCTCATGGAACACCGAGTTCTGCGTGAGGTTGGAGAAGAGGTCGAAGGGACCGGTCATGAGTCGCTGGTGGAAAGCACCCTTGACGCCCAGTTCCGGAGACGCGTTGATCGCCGGGTGGGTGTAGCGGATCTCAGGATCCCAGCCAGCCTTGTAGTTCTGACCGCGCTTGGCATGCTCCTTGGCCACATCCGCATGACCAAGCTTGGCGGCCATCCGAGAGAACATGCCGTCAGCCAGCGTGTACTCCAAGTGCGCCGAGGGACCATGGTCTGTGTCCCAGTCGCCGACATACCGGGCGTGGTGAGTGAACTCGCCGCGGTACTTCTCATCGATACAGTTCTTGATGGCTGTCACCGAGTTGGTCTCGAGCGAAGCCTCGCCCGGGTTGCCGTTCCTCGCGTGGGGTGTCACGCCGTAGAGGCGGAAGTAGTTGCCGCCGTGGCGGCCGTTAACACGCCAGTCGATTAGAGGCTCGGGGTTCGCCAGAGCCGGGTTCGCGCAGCCCGTGACGTTGGTGACGAAGTTGGTCGCCGCAACCGTCGGGGCCATGGTGTCCATCGACTCCTTGACCAGCTTGTACGCACGCTCTCCCCAAGGACCGTCGAGCAGGCCCTGGTCATAGGCGGCAGACAAGAACACGCCACCCGGATCACCGGTCATGACGTTGGTCTCAACAGGACCGTAGGTCCATCTCCCGAGCCAGCCTCCGTACTCGCCCTGGAGGACGATTGACTTAGCCTGATCTCGCGCAGCCGTTGGTTCCAGCATCGACACGAGCTGCATCTGCGTGCGATACGTGTCCCACAGCGAGAAGTTCTGGTAGTAGTGGGCCAGACCCGTGCCACCGGCCGTCGCCACATCCGGATCGGACAGGCGGTGGATGTTGTGCTGGTATCCCGTAGCATCCGTGTCCTTGCGGCCAAAGCCAGCGAACCGGCCGTCGACGTCTTCGCTAATGTTCGGGTGAAGCACGGAACGGTAGAAAGCAGAGTAGAAGGCCCTGGTCTGCTCGGCCTCCCACGGATCGGAGAGATCGGCTTCGATCTTGATCTTGCCGAGCTGTGCTTCCCAGATCGCCTCGGAAGCAGCCCGCGCGGCGTTGAAGTTGCCGTTGACGTTCTCCATCATGAGGTTGACAAAGGCGCCGTCGTAGTCCACGAAGGACACTGACGTCTGAGAGACAACTTCCTTGTCCGTGGTCGTGTCGAAGATCAGCATCGCGCCGGTCCGCTGCGCGGTCGACTCATCGATCCTCTGGGTGACGGGGATCGCCCCGGTCCCGCTCCACGTCGTGGAGGAGAGATTGGTGGCCGTTGGGTTGTTCACCAGCTTGAACGGACGGTTGAAGACGGTCCGCGTGTAGTAGGTGAACGGCCAGGTGTTCTGGCAGAAGCCGGCAGTCGTGACCTTGGCCTCGACCGTCGTTGAGTTGATGATCCTCGCATGCGACGTCACCGTCCCAGAGCCGTAGCCCTGCGCCGTAACCGTTCCGGTCCTCAGCGAGTAGCCCGAGTTGATCAGCACATAGCCGTCAGTCGCAGACGCCGGGAATGTGTACCGCGCGACACCGGTCCTCACCGTGGAGGTCAGCTCCGTCTGAACTGCGGCAGGGTCGTAGTTTGTCGTCGCCGTGCCGGTCTTGACACGGTAGTACCCAGGATGGGCTTCTTCGTTCGCAGGATCGTGAAGCGGCCTGGTGATCGCCTGCGTGAACCCCGCGTTGGTGTAGTCCATGCTGGTGGGCCGGGAAGTCCTCGGCATGATCGGCATGAGGCCGGCGATGTTGCAGCCCACACCCGACAAGTGGTAGAGCGAGAATCCGCGCATGGTGGTGTTGGTGTAGCCGTACCCAACAGTGGCACCGTTGTCCGGGGAGAACTGGACCATTCCGTAGGGCCGGGAGGCACCCGGGAAGGTGGCACCGTTGTTCTGGGAGCCGATGAACGAGTTGACGTAGTTAATCAGGGGCCCAGGGACCCATGCTGACGTTGCGGCCTCAACAGCTGGTGCCAGGGCCAAGCCCGACACACCCACCGCTGCTGCCGCCGCGACGGCGCAGAGTCGCCGCCTTAGCTTGGCATTCGAAACGCGAATCATATCTATGATCTCTCCTTTGAATAAATACAGTGGCAGGACACGTTGCCCTGCCACCTGGTCGCACGATGAAGACACAAGGAAGGGTGATCGAGACGCCACCTCCGAGGCCTCCTTCGGTCGCTCCTTGGGGCACGTCCAACCGTGGCACGCCCCACAAGTCCGCTGTCCTCCCCCGCGCAGTCTTCGCTCGGGAGAGCGGGCAGTGATGGGTACCAGGGTACGTGACGCCCTGGACCATCGCAATCCTCCATCGCGCGTGGCGAAACGAAAAAAGGGGGCGCAGACCCTTTGCGGACCTGCGCCCCCGAGGATTCAGGTTTGTCCCCCTACCTGACAGCCCTGACCTTTGAGACCGTGGTCTTGGTGGCAAAGCCAGACTTCTGGCCGGTCACCTTGACTTTGATCCTCTTTCCACGGTCGCCAGCAGCGACCTTGTACTTCGCCGAGGTCGCGCCGACGATCACCTTTCCGTTGCGATACCACTGGTAGGAGAGTTTGGCCTTGGGCGACCACGCGGCAACCCTCGCCCTGAGGGTCCCGCCCACCTTGGCCTTTCCAACGACCCGAGGAACCGACGCCTTGGCGAAAGTCCGCAGAGCCACCCGGACCGCGGAAGCGAAACCTGCCGAATCCACGGCAGCAGCAGAGGCGGCGGCGGCCGGCAGGATCGGGCTCGACGGGACCGCCTTGAGCCTCGCCTGCGTGATCACCACGAGCAGCGCAGTCTGGGCCGCCTTGACGTCCTCATTGGTTGCGTCGCCATCGGCCTCCACCGCCATCGCGGCGGCAAGGGCTGCTGGGAGCCCGACCACCGTTGACGGCACATAGTCGGCGATGCTCGCCGCAATCGACTGGGCCACGGTGATCGCCGACCTCAAGCCCGCCTTGGACGCCCGAAGAACCAGGGCCTCCAGAGCGTGAGCCAGCTGGTCGAACGCAGCGTCGACCTCGTCAAAACGAGGCTCAGCCTGCGCAAGGACTCCGTCAGCCACGACGAGCGCGGCGGTTACCCGTCCCCAACTCGTCACGGTGAACCTCGCAGGATCCAGACCGCGGGCAACGCTGACAAGAGCCCGAAGGGCGGTCAGGTCCCCGATCTCGGCGACCTTGGTGATCGCGGCCACCAACGCCGCGAACGCCGCGTCAACCTCGGCCTGGTCGGTTGCGTTCGCTCGGACAGCCAAGGCGAGCGCGAGCTGGGCTTCGAGAGCCGACATGTAGGTCGACACATACGCAGGCTTGTTCTCCGTCATCGTCCGCGCTGCGACGATTGCCGCGTCGAGGGAGGAGAAGTCGATGAGCGCGACCAGCCCTTCTGCAGCGGCCGCGAGCGCCGACGACGCCTGGGTGAACCGGGCCTCGGCGACTGCGTCGGCGGCGATCCAGGCGCGGGCCATGGCCAACGCATCCGCGAGCGGAGCGAAGGATTCCGGCGTGTAGGCCGCCTCGCGACCCTCGTAGAGGTTGGCGTACATCGTGACGACCACCTGAAGCGCGGCCTTCCACGCGGCGTTGGGCGCCACGACCACCGGCTCGATGCCAGGTTCGCCATCGGCGTAACCCGCGAGCACGCCCCGCATGACGAGTCCGACCTCACGCTCGGCGTCCGCTGGAGCCACGACGTAGGTCCGGGACGTCGCCCCGGGAATCGCCACGCCGTCCCGCGTCCACTGGTAGGTGGTCGTAACGCCCGCCACGTCCCATTCGCCGGCTGGGCCCGTGAGGACCTGACCCACGACCGGAGTGCCGACGATGACGGCCGGAACCTCGAGCGCGGGGGCGGCGGGATAGCCGTTGATGGCAATGGCCAGCAGCCTCGCGTTGGGGACGGTCGGGAGCTGGAGGGCGACGACCTTCTTGCCAGCTGGCTTGGGAATCGTCACCGAGGCGGTGTAGTAGAGGTTGACGCCCTGGTAGGTCACCGCCCCGTTCGCCGAGGTGAAGGACGGCCACTCGGTGGACGTGCCAGCGCCACGGTTCGGGAGCTGGACGAGCCGGTTGATCCCCGTGGGAGAGCCGGAGCCGGAGCGGGTGATGGGCGCGAGATTCATGCCCGTAGCCGCCTGGGTGGTCCCATCGTCGAACAGATAAGTCGGGTTGACGGCCTGGGTCGTATTGCTGGGGTTGTCCAGGGAGAATCCCACAAACGAGAAGTTCGTCACACCGGCAAACACGCCCTCGACGTCCAGGGTCTGGCCCTCGAAAAGGATCGTGTCGCCCTGCGTCGCGCTAGCCGCCAGGAGAGAGAACCAGTGAACCTGACCGGCCGTCGTGAAGGACTGAGGCATCCCCACGGGACGGTTGTTGTTCGTCAGGTTCTCATCGACGATGTAGTGGCCCTCGCCGTCGTAGTCAGCGCCGGCCGACTTCTCGGGAGCGATGGACCGGTTTTTTGCGTACCGGGCGTACCACGGCTGCGTGATGGGAACCTGAGGTCCGCCGACCACGACGGTCATGGCCGTCCTGGGCCGCCCAAAGGAGTTGACCTGGACGGTGTAGGTCCCGTTCGGCGTGCCCGTCGGCACCGTCACGGTCACCTTCGCGCGCTCGCGACTCAGGTATCCGCGGGGCGCCGCCGTGAACTCCACCGTCGGGGTCTTGAGCACAAGAGGCGACCCCGCAGGGACGATGACGTCGGTGGAGACGGTCCCTTCGCCCTGGACCAGGAACACGGGATAGGCCGTGCCCGTCTGACCTGCCGCCATACGCAACATGGGCGCCAACTGGATCGTGATCCTCGTGTCATACACCCCCGGATCGGGGACGAGCGATCCCGGACCATCATCGGGGCCTGTGGCCCAGGCGCTTGCCGCCGCACCAACGGTGAGGTCAAGTGTGCCGGCACCCTTGAACAGATCAGCACCGCTCAGGTAGTTCTTGGTCAAAGGCGCCCCGTTGAAGGTCGCGGATTGGATGCGGTGAGTTCCTGGGGACCGGTCGGCTGCGCTGATGCTCAGCTTCCCTGAGGACTGGGTGTAGAAGGAGGTGTCGAGTGTGATCTCCACGGAGGTGAACGCCGGAGTCACCACACCCCAGATGTCGGCTCCCGGAGCCATGGGGAAGACGCCGATCGAGGTCAGCACCTGCCATCCCGACATGGTCCCGAGGTCGTCGTTACCGGTCATGCCGGCGGGGTGGTCCCGGAAGAGGTACTTCGTCGCGTTGACGACGTCGGCCGTCTTCCACGGCTGACCCAGCCAGTAGTAGATGAACGGAACGTTGAGGTCCGGCTCGTTGTTTGGGTTGTAGTTCAAAGAGGAGTAGTAGCTCATCGAGTCGCCGCCCGACGGGCAGAAGTAGCCGGCAACCCAGCCGCAGACGGCGGTTGTCCAAGGGTCATCCACGAGGTTCTCATACTGGAACAGGCGGTCCGCCCGCTCGCGCGCCTTCTCAACTCCGCCCATTAGGTCAATGAGTCCCGGCACGTCATGGGTTGCGAGGAACTCGTACTGAGTCTCCGTGCCCTCGTGGAACACCGAAGTCTGGACGAGGTTCGAGAAGGCGGGGAACGCCCCGGTCACGCTGCGCTGGTGGAAGGCACCTTCGATCGGCAGCGCAGGGGCCTTGAAGGACGCCGGGTGGGTGAAGCGGATCGCGGGATCCCATCCGGCCTTGTAGTTCTGGGCGCGCTTCGCGTGTTCCCTTGCCACCTCAAGGTGCCCCAGCTTGGCGGCCATGCGGGAGAACATGCCATCGGCCAGTGCGTACTCCAGGTGGGCCGAGGGGCCGTGGTCAGTGTCCCAGTCCCCTGCGTTGGCCGCGTGGTGGGTGAACTCTCCGCGGTACTTCTCGTCGATGCAGTTCTTGACCAGGCGATCGGGATGCGTCTCGAGCGACGCCTCGCCTTCAAACGGGTTCCTCTTATGGGGCACAACGCCGTACAAGCGGAAGTAGTTGCCGCCCTGGCGGCCGTTGATTCGCCAGTCGATCTCCTGGGCAGGGTTCTCCAACCCAGGATTCGCACACCCCGACACTCCGGACTCGTAGTTCACCACGGCCACCGTCGGTGCGACCGTGTCCATCGACTCCTTGAGCACCCGATAAGCCCGCTCGCCCCATGGACCATCGAGCAGCCCCTGGTCATAGGCGGCGGAGAGGAACACTGCCCCGGGATCGCCCGTCATGATGTTGGTTTCGACCGGGCCATAGGTCCACCTCGGCAGCCAGCCTCCATACTCTGCCTGCAAGACGACGGACTTCGCCTGATCCTTGGCCGTCTGCGGGGCGATCAGTGACACGAACTGCTCCTGGGTTCGGTAGGTGTCCCACAAGGAGAAGTTCTGGTAGTAGTGCTTCAGCCCAACATCGGGATTCGACAGACGGTGGACGGTGCGCTGACCGGTCGTCACGTTCGTGTCCTTGCGACCAAATCCGATGAACCGGCCGTCGGCATCGTCGGAGACGTTCGGCGCAAGAACCGACCGGTAGTACGCCGAGTAGAAGGCCCTCACCTGCTCTGCCTCCCAGGCGTCGGTCAGATCGGCCTCGATCTTGATCTTCCCCAGCTGTTCTTCCCACCGCTGGTTCGCCGCGGCACGCGCAGCATCGAAGTCGCCGTTCACGTTCTCCATCATCAGGTTCACCAGGGCGCCATCGGCATCGACATAGGACAGGGACGTCTGCGCCACGACCTGCTTGTCGCTCGAGGTGTCGAACACGAGGGCCGCCCCCGTCCGCGTTGCGGTCGAGCTAGTCAGGACCGTCCCCACTGCGGGAAGGGTCGCACCGCTCCAGGTCGTGGACGTCGCCACCTTGAACGGCCGGTTGAACACCGTCCGCGTGTAGACCGTGAAAGGCCAGGTGTCGTCGCAAAAACCGGCAGAGGTCGTCTGCGCCACGACCGTCGTGTCGTTGACAATGGTCGTTGACGACGAGACCGTGCCCCGTCCAAACCCGTCGGCAGCTGTGTTCGCGTCCGTGTGCAGGGCATAGCCGGCGTTGATCAGCACATATCCGTCGTTGGCGGAGGAGGGGAAGGTGTACCTCGCCACGCCCGTCCGCAACGTCGCCGTCAACTCCGTCTGCACAGCGTTCGGATCGTTGCTCGTCGTCGACGAGCCAGTCTTGACCCGGTAGTACCCCGGATGTGCCTCTTCGTTGGCAGGATCATGCAGCGGTCGGGTGATCGCTTGGGTGTACCCCGAGTTCGTGTAGTTCGTTGATGTCGGCCTCGTTGTCCGAGGCAGCATGGGCATGAGCCCGCCCAATGCGCAGCCAACGCCGGACAGGTGGACCAGCGAGAACCCGCGCATCGTCGTGTTGCTGTAGCCGTAGCCCATCTCGTACCCGTTGTCCGGCGAGAACTGGATCATTCCGAATGGCAGCGTCGCACCTGGATAGGTGTTGCCACTGTTTTGCGCCCCGATGAACGGGTTGACATAGCTCGTCATGGGTCCGGGAACCCATTGCGTCGTCGCAGCTTGAACAGCCGGAGCGAGCACAAAGCCCGACAATCCGACCGTAGCCCCTACGGCGATTGCGCACCATCGCCGCAAAAGTCTGACCTGTGAATGGTGTCTCATTGTTGGAGTTATCTCCTTGTATTCGGAGGTGACAGAAGTAGTCCTCTCACCTGGTGGACAGCCTCACAAGGTGGGTCACGATGGACCGCCCTCGCGAGGCTGAGGAGTTCCGAGACACAGTACGTCACAATCGACGCCTCTGCAATGCCCTTGGGAGAAAAAGAATAGAGGCTTCGTCGCTACTACCTCGCATAGCGCAGCCATTACGCTAATCTCGAACACGATGTGTATCACCACATGAGAAAAAGGATTCTACTACCGATTTCCCTGGGCCTGTGCGCTTGCATAGAGGCACAAAGTTGCCGCCATCGCAACGTTGAGAGATTCCGCCCGGCCAAAGATGGGAATCCTCACCGAGGCATCGGCGAGTGCCATCGCCTCCTCGCTCAGGCCCCGCGCCTCGTTGCCAAACAACCAGACCGTCGGCTTGCTCAAGTCCAGGCCAAGTCCCCCGGCGGACGATGGCGAGCTCCCGTCATCGTGCGTCATGTCACCAAAGGGCGGGGCGGACTCCAGAAGGTCGTGGCGACCTGCGCCATCGGCCGCGAGGATCTGACAGCCGGCAGCGCTCAGGGCCACGAGCGTCTCATCGAGCGGGACACCGCCGGCGACCGCGAGGTGAAAAAAGGAGCCAGCCGAGGAGCGAATGACCTTGGCCGAGCGGGGATCGACACAGCCCACCGTGAAGATGGCCAGACTGGCACCGGCCGCGTCAGCAGCGCGAATGGCCGAGCCAGCGTTGCCTGGGTCGCGGGCGTCCTCGAAAACCGCGACGAGGTCGGGTGGGCCGTCGGCGAGCACCTGCGCCAGCCCGACGTCGGGCCAGGTGCAGATCGCGAGCACGCCCTGAGCCGCAGCGCTCATCGCATCGAGGACCGCGCGGGTCGCCAGGTGGACGTAACCCCCGGCGTCTCGCACGGCAAAGGCCAATCCCACCTCGCGGTCATCCCATTCGGGAGTCAGCCACAGATCGCCAACGCAGCCGGCCGCCACCGCTTCCCGGACGGCCTGTGGACCCTCGGCGACGACGCGGCGGTCATCGGCCATCCGGCCCGCGCGCGCGATGAGATTGCGAACCGTCTTGACTCGGTCGGACCGAGGATTGGCAAAGACCTCCTCGTTCACCCCGGCATCCAAGCCGTCAGGCCTCCGCCCGAGGGGCGTTGACATCGGCGGGCAGCGCCGCCTTTGCCTGGGCAACGATCGCGCTGAACGCCGCGGGCTCGTGGACCGCGAGCTCGGCGAGCATCCGGCGGTCCACCTCAATTCCGGCGAGGTTCAGACCCTGGATGAACCGGTTGTAGGTCATGCCTTCGGCGCGGACAGCGGCGTTGATGCGCTGGATCCACAGGCGCCGGAAGTCGCCCTTGCGGGCTTTGCGGTCGCGGTAGGCGTAGACGCCGGAATGCTGGACCTGCTCCTTCGCCTTGCGGTAGAGGCGCGAACGCTGGCCTCGGTAGCCCTTCGCCTGCTCGAGGATGGTGCGGCGCTTCTTGTGGGCGTTGACAGCTCTCTTGACGCGTGCCATGGGACTTCACTCCTTGCTGTGTCGTGGTCGAGGAAAGGGGCGGGCGCGGCTCAGCGGCCGAGCAACTTGCGAACGCGGCGGCGCTCCGCCTTGGCGATCACCTGGTCCTTGCTCAGACGCCGCGTGCGGCGCGAGGGCTTGGACTCGAAGTTGTGCCTCATTCCGGGCTGCTCGTGCATGATCTTGCCTGTGCCCGTCACGCGGAAGCGCTTCTTGGCACCGCTGTGGGTTTTCATCTTTGGCATCGCCTACTCATCCTTCCTGTGGTGTCGCGGCCGCGTCGGCTCGCGTATCCGGCGCCGACTTGGTCGCTCGGCGCGCGGCGGTTTTGGGCACCGACGGCTTCGGTGCGCTGGTGGGTGGGGTGGTTGCGTCGCTCGCCTCGTCGGACGATGACGGCACTGACGTCTTGGCCTTGGCCGGCGGCTTCGGTGTGGCGGTGGTTCCTGCTCCCGGTTTCGGGGCGGGTTTCGCTGTGGGCTTCGGGGCCGGCTTGGGGGCGGGCTCGGGCTCGGGCTTGGGTGCGGGCTCGGGCGTGGGGGCGGGCTTGGGGGCGGGCGCGGGCTCGGGCTCGGCGGGTGGGTTCGGCGC
>Ga0123356_10001453_pt1 | contig 26175 bp, 21 predicted proteins | sample TergutEmb28metaG_2_FD_92546 | JGI IMG/M metagenome (GOLD analysis project Ga0123356, IMG submission 92546) | Embiratermes neotenicus P3 segment gut microbial communities from Petit-Saut dam, French Guiana - Emb289 P3 | ecosystem: Host-associated > Arthropoda: Insects > Digestive system > Gut ...
CGGCTGCTAGCCGACGACGTTTGTCGGCGTAAACTAGCCTAAGAGCTGTAAAACGTTTTGTGGTAGGGCATTTGCTTGTGCAAGCATCGCTGTGGAAGCTTGGAAGAGGATGTTGTTCTTTGTGAATTCTGTCATCATCTTCGCCATGTCTACGTCTCTTATGCGACTTTCAGCTGCTTGCAGATTCTCAGCCGAGTTGTCGAGGTTCTGAATTTTGAACTCAAGACGGTTTTGGATTGCACCGAGTGTTGCGCGGCTGGTGGAAAGTGTGTTGATCGATCCTGTCAGTGCGGTGATCGCCGTTGCGGCGCCGAGTTCTGTGCTGATGTCACCGCTGGGCGCTATAAGACCACCTACGCTGAAGGTTGTGATGTCAGCGGCGTTTGCGCCTGATTGAATCGTAAATGTTTCGCCGAAGATCGTCATGTCGTTGAACTTTACTGTTTGCGCGATCTGGTCGATTTCTGCGTCCAGTTGGCTGAATTCAAGATTCAACGCGTTACGGTCAACATTTCCGTCGCCGTCGTTTGTGCCGTTACGGGATTGAACTGCGAGTTCACGCATTCTCTGCATGATGTTGTGTGCCGTTTGCATTGCACCTTCTGCGGTTTGTACGAGGGAGATGCCGTCTTGTGAGTTTTTCGATGCCATATTGAGACCGCGGATCTGTGTACGCATTTTTTCTGAGATCGCTAGGCCTGCGGCGTCGTCTGCTGCACGGTTTACTCTGAATCCCGAGCTGAGTTTCTCTACGTTTTTGCCGATGCTGAGGTTGTTGATTCCATACTGTCTGTGACTGTTGATAGCTGTAAGATTGTTATTGATACGCATGATTTTGATTCCTTTCTTTTGTCCGGGAGTTTCCTTACTCCTCGGTGTGTGTTTTTTTTTATATTTCATAACCCTGCCGGGGCGTGCGTTCCCTTTAGGGGTGATGACATATTTTCCTTCCGTTAAGTTATATCGCTCCTTTTCGAATATACTTTAGGTATTTTTAAGTTTTTTTGAGTTTCTTGATTAATTCTTACGCGCATGGTAGTATATTTGCTTATAAGCGATGAAAGGTAATGGGAATGATGAACTTAACTCACACTACTGGGATATCCGGCAGAAAAGTTGCCATCATAGGTGTCGGTTATGTTGGTGCGAGTATTGCTTATGCGCTAACTATTAAAGGAATCGTACGTGAAATAGTTATGATCGAGCACCCTGACGCTACTGATAAATGCATGGCAGAAATAAATGATATTCGTCATGGGATCCGGCAAATAGGATTACCTAATATATATAATGGTACATTCGCAGATATTAAAGATTGCGATCTGATCGTAGTTGCAGCAGGACGTAATCGCAGACCGGGGGAGTCACGTCTTGAGCTTGCATCGGACAATTTAAAAACTGCTGAGATAATTACAGGGGAAATAAAGAGACATTATAATAAAGGTGTAGTTCTGATCGTTACAAATCCCGTAGATATTATCACAAAGGCAATGACAGGCTGGCTTGCTTTGCCCGACGGCTTAGTGTTCAGCACAGGGTGCCTTCTTGACAGCTCACGACTTATTAATGTAATATCTGATTTTATTGGTCTGAGTCCTGATGGAATAAACGCTCATGTGATTGGTGAACACGGAGACGGACAAATCGCTTTGTGGAGTAAGGTAATGATTTCCGGTATCCCAATAGCAGAGTATTGCCAAATGACCGGGATAACATTTAATGACGACGTAAAAGCGACTATGGAAAAGAAAGTCCTTACAATGGGCGCCGAGATAATCAAAGGCAAGGGCAGAACGCATTATGGCATATCTACGTGCGTTTGCTATATAGCGGATGCTATTCTAGATCACCGCCCTACTATAGTCAGTGTCTCAAGTGTGCTGCATGGTGAGTATGGCATAAAGGATGTCGCTTTGAGCTTACCTAGCATAATCGATGCAAACGGAATAAAGCGTCGCTTGACAGATACGCTTGACGCCAACGAACTGTCTAAGTTAAAGAAAGTTGCGGATATGTTGGCTGCTTACAAATAACGTGGTATCATATCCCTTGATGTATAATCATATAATGTAGGAGAATGAAAAATGCGAGAACTCGAGAAAGTATACGACCCTAAACAGGTCGAAGACAAGATATATAAAATGTGGGAGGACGGTGGTTACTTTACCGGCGTTATTGACCATTCAAAAAAACCATTTACAATCGTAATACCGCCACCCAACGTAACCGGTCAGTTGCACCTGGGACACGCATTTGATAATACGATTCAGGATATCCTCATACGTTTTAAACGAATGCAAGGGTATGCTGCTTTATGGATTCCTGGAACAGACCATGCAGGAATAGCCACGCAGGTCAAAGTTGAAGAAGAACTCCGTAACAATGAAGGCCTTACCCGCTACGACCTCGGACGCGAAAAGTTCCTCGAAAGAGTTTGGGACTGGAAACATATGTACGGCAGCCGTATTGTGGAGCAGCTCAAAAAACTTGGCAGTTCCTGCGATTGGTCTCGCGAGCGCTTTACTATGGATGAAGGCTGTTCACGTGCTGTGCGCGAGGTGTTTGTACTGCTATATGAAAAGGGTCTTATCTATAAAGGAAAGCGAATAATCAACTGGTGCCCGAGCTGTACAACAGCACTTTCTGATGCTGAAGTTGAGCATGAGGAGCGCGAGAGCCTGTTATATCATCTTAGATACCCTGTAATAGGTTCTGCTGATTCAGTAGTGATTGCAACGACTCGCCCTGAAACGATGCTTGGAGACACAGGTGTAGCTGTGCATCCAGATGATAAAAGATACAAACACTTGATCGGTAAGAAAGTTATGCTTCCACTTATGGATCGAGAAATGCCGATCTTTGCCGATGAGTATGTAGATAAGGAGTTTGGTACAGGATGTGTGAAGATAACTCCATATCATGATCCAAACGACTTTGAGATAGGACTTCGGCATGATTTAGAGACAGTGCTTATAATAGATGAAAGTGCAAAAATCATAAACAGCGGTAAGTATAACGGACTCGACCGGTATGATGCACGTCGCGAGGTTCTAAAAGATCTTGAAGCTTTAGGACTTTTAGTAGAGACAGAAGCTCACAAGTTAAACATCGGCGCATGCCATCGCTGTAACACAGTTGTCGAGCCGGTTGCCTCAGAACAGTGGTTTGTTGAAATGAAACCACTTGCAGTCGACGCTATTGAAGTTGTTCGCGCAGGAGAAACAAAGTTTGTTCCTGACCGTTTTGCAAAAATATACACACATTGGATGGAAAATGTCCGTGACTGGTGCATTTCACGACAACTCTGGTGGGGTCATAGAATACCTGCATGGTATTGTGAGTGCGGACATGTAACAGTAAGCCGCGAAGATCCTTATATGTGTGATAAGTGCGGATCAGCAGCTATTACTCAGGACGAAGATGTGCTGGATACATGGTTTTCTTCAGCACTTTGGCCGTTTTCAACGCTTGGATGGCCTGAAAAGACTGCGGATTTTGAGTTTTTCTATCCGACCGATGTCTTATCTTGCGGAATAGATATAATCTTTTTCTGGGTTGCACGCATGATCTTCTCAGGAATGGAGTTTACTAATCAGACTCCTTTCCATACTGTTTGCATCCATGGTATGATCCGAGACGATTTAGGACGGACTATGAGTAAGTCACTCGGAAACGGTGTTGACCCGTTGGATGTTATCGAAAAATATGGTGCTGATGCACTTCGATTTAACATCATTACAGGCAATTCACCGGGTAATGATATGCGTTTTTATCCGGAACGTTGTGAGGCAATGCGGAATTTTGCAAATAAAATCTGGAATGCCAGTCGTTTTGTGATGATGAACCTCACAATCGATAGTGACGAACTGCCTGAAAACCTAGAGCTTGAAGATAAATGGATTTTATCAAAGCTTAATACGCTTGCAAGAGAAGTATGTGAAAACCTTGATAACTACGATCTTGGTGTAGCAGCTACTAATATCTACGATTTTATCTGGGACACTTATTGTGATTGGTATATTGAGCTGACAAAACCACGCTTGCAGAAGGGTGGAGAAGATTCTGAGAAAGCGCAGAAGGTGCTCCTCTATGCACTTAAGGATTTCCTTACTTTACTCCATCCATTTATGCCATTTATAACCGAAGAGATATGGCAAGCATTACCGTTCTGTGATTCAGTGCTTATGACTCGCTCGTACACTAAGTTTACAGACAACCTGTGTTTCCCTGATGAGGAAGCCGATTTTGAGTCGATAATGGTTGCAATACGTGCTGTACGTTCACGACGATCCGAAATGAATGTTCCACCGTCAAAAAAGTCGTCACTTACCATCGTCACCGACAAGCTCGAAGTATTTGAAACCGGGCGTTTTTATATTGGAAGGCTTGCATACGCAAGTGAACTGATTATTGCACGTGAAGCCCCCGAAGATCATAGTAGAATGATAACTGTTGCGACAAATGATGCAAGGTTGTTTATGCCACTTTCCGAGCTTGTAGATGTTGAAAAAGAGCAGGAGCGTATCACGAAGGAAATAGAAAAAGTTAAGGTAGAAAAAGAGAAGGTGGAGGTAAAGCTATCAAACAAGCAATTCACCTCAAAGGCTCAGGAGCATGTTGTACAAGCAGAGCGGGATAAACTTGATAAACTCAACTCCTTACTGGTAAATCTTAATGAAAGTATGAGGGACTACAATTGACTACACAAGAACTAATGGACATTGCATTAAAAGCCGCAGGTCTTAGTGAAATACCGGCTGATTGTGGCATTATTGTCGAAGGCAAGGGTATAAAGAAAGTACTTATGGGCATTGACATGGACACTGCAGAACTTTTGCTTGCTAAACAACTCGGTTACGATTGTGTCGTTGGACACCACCCAAAAAACACAAACATAGACATGATCGACTTGCTTGACTCCCACATACACAAACTGGAGTCACTTGGAGTACCGAGAAATAAAACCCAAAAGCTCCTGGAAGAACGAAAGACAGAGCTAAACTACAACTGGCATGTAGCAAACACAAGGCGTTCGGAAAGTGCTGCGAAACTACTGAACATGCCATACATAAGCCTCCATACACCTGCTGATATCATTGGAGAGAAGATCGTTCAAACTTTCCTTGATAAAAAGTTTAAAAGCAAACCCGATACCAAAGTTCAGGAAGTCGTCGAAGCTTTGGAAAAAATCGACGAGTATAAAAATTCAGCCAGAAAACCCGTAATAAGAGTCGGCTCAAAAGAAAGCTACGCAGGAAAGATATGTGTCAGCATGTCAGGTCTGACAGGCGCGGGAGCAAAAATACTGAAAGAATACTTTGAAGCAGGCGTCGGAACACTGATAATGATGCACATCCCGGAAAAGGACGCAAAGGAACTCAAGGAGCAAAACATAGGCAATGTAATCATAGCCGGTCATATGTCAAGTGACTCTCTTGGACTTAATAAAATAGCGCAGGAATGGGCAAAAAAAGGCGTAGAAACAACAATGATGTCAGGAATAATCCCAACATCATAGTTCTGAATTGTCAATCAGTTCGTCTTACCTATAAAGCACCTTACGAAGTTCATCCCTCATAGCAAGAGCTTCTTCACGCGCGGCGGTAGCATAGTCACCTCCGCGCTTTTTCCATGCCGCTATTATCCCTCTTGAGGAGTTAACTATTGCGCCATGTCCGTTTTCGTCGAAGGCAAGCGCAGCTTCGGCAGCCGATCCACCCTGCGCCCCATATCCCGGGACAAGAAAAAACGTATTTTTCAGCCTTTTTCGCAGGAACTCAATTTCCTGCGGATAAGTTGCACCAACTACTGCACCGACACGAGTATAACCGAATATATCTACTGTATCGCGTGATATCTCCTCCATAAGATCACCCATTACCGTGTAGAGCCTATCTTCTCCAATAAATTTGTCCTGTAGCTCTCCTGCTGACGGATTTGAGGTCTTCACCAGTGCAAATACTGCCTTATCATACTTGACTGCATCTTCCATAAACGGTTTTATACCGTCTGTACCGAGGTACGCATTAACTGTTAAAGCATCTGCGTTAAATGCATTGTATTCCTTACTTCCAACTTTTACTACTCCAAGATAAGCTGTACTGTATGCTGCTGCTGTTGAACCGATGTCATTACGTTTACCATCTATGATTACATATAAACCCTTCGACTTGGCATAATCGCAAGTCATATTAAGCGCAAGTACTCCGTGTGGACCCAGAGCTTCATAAAATGCCGACTGCGGTTTTACAGCAGGAACGATATCATATAATGCATCAATCAAACCAGTGTTGAACTCGACAACAGCAAGAGACGCCGCTTCAAGAGTCTCACCCAACTCCTTGATGTGTTTATCAATAATTTCCGCCGGAATATGTGCTAAATCCGGATCTAAACCTACAACAGTCGGGTTCTTAAGCTCGTTTATTCTTTCTTGTAATCTAGCAAATGACATTTTTTATACATTCCTTTCTGTCGCGGCATCCCGCATTATCACTACGCTTTTCATTGCACCATATTTCGCTGTCGTCTGACCACGTGTGGCGTTCTTTTGTTTTTCGTTGCTTTTGGCTTCCCAAAACATTCTAAAATCGTCTTCATTTTCTTGAAAGCAACTTTTCGCCTAACTCTCGAAAACTACATCCCCATTTACCATCGTATACTTAACTTTGCCACGAAGTTTCATACCCGTATAAGGCGTATTTCGCGACTTAGATTTGAACTCTGATGGATCGACTGTCCACTCCTCATTAGGATCGAATATCACAATATCAGCATTAGATCCGACTCTGATTTTTCCGGCATCAAGCCCAAAAAGATTTGCAGGCTTTGTTGACATTAGATCAATTATTTCGCTTAATCCCAGCTTTCCGCTATGATACAGATATGTCAAAGTGACTGCCAGCGACGTCTCCAGCCCTATTATCCCATTAGGTGCTTTCTCATAAGGAAGTGCCTTTTCTTCGACAGAATGAGGAGCATGATCTGTTACTATAGCATCTATAGCCCCATCACAAAGCCCTTGTACCACGGCTTGAACATCCCTCTCTGTACGCAGTGGCGGGCTCATCTTTGCATTTGTGCCTTTTTCTGTAACCATTGCCTCCGTAAGTGTAAAGTGGTGTGGACATGCCTCTGCAGTTACTTTTACTCCCGCCTTCTTAGCCTTTCGAATCGTGTCTACTGAAGCGGCAGTGCTCACATGCGCTATATGGACACTTGTCCCGGTCTCAGCAGCAAGCCTTACATCACGTTCAACCATAGGCTCTTCATCTTCACAATGACTGACTATTAGCATATCAGCTACCCTTCCGGCCAATAAGGCTTTACGCATAACATCATCACTAACTATTGGTAAGCCATCATCCGAGAGAGCAACAGCTCCTGCCATCTTCAATGCATTGATATCAGTAAGTTTCTCGCCCTTTTGCCCAAAAGTCACCGCGCCGATTGGTAAAACCTTCACTGCAGCTTTTCCGGCTCTGCCTACTATGTATTCCGTGATTTCCTTGCCGTCAGCAACCGGTGAAGTATTAGGCATACAGCAGCATGTCGTAACACCGCCTGCTGCCGCAGCCTCTGCTCCCGACAATATATCTTCCTTATATTCAAAACCCGGCTCGCGAAAATGCACGTGAATATCAACGAGACCCGGAGCCACGATAAACCCGGTTGCATCAATGACCGTCATACGGGATATCTCAGAGATATTTCCGGATATTTCAACGACTTTACCATCTTTTATCAATATATCCATAACCCTACCGGAATCTGCACCTGATAAAATGACAGTACCCCCTTTAATCAAAAGCATTAATTTCCCTCCTGAACTCCTCAAAAGTGTCATTTTCTATGGCGTCACGGATTCGTGCCATGAGTGTATTATAAAAATACAAATTGTGAATAACTGCCAGACGCATGGCAAGCATTTCACCTGCTTTGAATAAGTGACGTATGTAAGCTCGAGTAAAATCACGGCATACAGGACAATCACACTCCGAATCGATTGGTCCGCTGTCTTCTTTGTACTGCTCGTTGTTAATATTAATACTGCCTTTTTCACTCCATGTATAAAGCCTGCCGTGCCGCCCATTTCTTGCGGGCATAACGCAGTCAAAAAAATCAATTCCGCGCGCAACGGCTTCTACGATGTTTTGCGGAGTACCAACACCCATTAGATATCGTGGTTTATCCACGGGCATAAACTCACTAACAGCATCTATAGTATCGTACATCTGCTGCGCTGTTTCACCTACTGCGAGCCCACCTATTGCATATCCGGGCAAATCAAGCTCTGCTATACGCTTCATATGCGAGACTCTCAAGTCCTCAAACGTTGCACCCTGGTTGATGCCAAACAAGTCAGCATATATGTCATCTCTCTGGTCTTTTAGTCTCGTAAGCTCTTCCTTACATCTAACAAGCCATCGATAAGTCCGTGAACACGACTCTTCAACATACTCATATGGTGATGGTATCTCAACACACTCATCAAATGCCATTATAATATCAGACCCTAAATTCGCTTGTATACGTATACTGTCCTCTGGTGACATAAATATATTTTTTCCGTCGACGTGCGAGTTAAAAGCAACACCCTCTTCCTTGATCTTTCGTAAGTCAGCCAGAGAAAATATTTGAAACCCGCCACTGTCAGTCAGAATAGGTCCGTCCCACGCCATAAACTTATGCAGTCCGCCTTGTCGACGAATCAATTCGTCACCGGGGCGGACATGCAAATGATATGTGTTTGCAAGCGCAACCAAACAACCAATGATCCTCAAATCAGCGCTTGAAAGTGCTCCTTTTATAGCACCTTGTGTCGCAACATTCATAAACACAGGTGTTTGAACTGCACCGTGCCTTGTTAAATACTCGCCCCTGCGAGCTTTAGAACTTTTTGAAACCAGTTTAAACATGCTTTAGATTTTATCAAATCCTATTCTTTTATGCAATATGGATGAGTTTCAACTGCTTCTACACATTACATACATCAGTACTGCAATTGTAACAGTTTGTACACATTTTATCTACAATTTTGATGTATTATTCTGAATGAAAATATGTTATAGTTCTTTAGAATATACACTAAAAAACATAATAGTAAATTTCATCTAGGGGGAATAGTTAGCATATGAAAAATTTAAAAGTATCTATGAAACTAGTCGTAAGCTTTACAATTATCATTATCCTTACCGTGATTATTGGAGTCATCGGCATCTTTGGCATGAATAGCATCAATGAAGCGAAACAGGAAATGTATTATTCGGTCACAGCACCGATCCCATACCTTGGCAAAGTTGAAGAAAACCTTCAGAGTGCAAGGGTCTATGTACGTGAAATGGTTATGGCTGCTATGTACGACAATCCAGCCGGTGTTACAGAAAACTGGAACAATGTCAATGCAAGATTAAGCGACATGGATAAGGCTGCAACCACCTTTAGAGACTATATTGAGAGCGAAAACGTCCTTAACATCTTCAACGGGGCAATGAATAGGTACGAAAGAGAACTGGTTCCTGTTGTAATGTCTATTAAAGCTGCTTCAGAATCAGGAACACCTGAAGATATTGATAATATAAAGCAAAACCTGTTACCTGAATGTGCGAGGCTCGCTTATGAGATTGTTGATGAGTTTGAGCGTTGTGTGAATTACCTCATGGATTACGGGCAAACATCATATCAAGAATCCGCTGATCAAGCTGCGCTATTGCTTGTAGTTGTCATTGCTGCACTTGCCATAGGTGTTGCAATTGCGGTATTTCTTATATTCTACATCTCAAGTCTGATTGCAAAACCTCTATCTGTCATTGCTGGTGCTTTCTCACAAATCGGTTCGCTTGGTAAACTCACATTTGATCCTGCAACAACTAAATTTGCAAGCGATACCGCACTTCGCAAGGATGAGTTGGGAGACTGCGCAAAAGGATTCCAGGGAATCATTGCACACATGCAAGAAATCGAAAGCAACCTTGCTGAAATTGCGGACGGCGACCTTACTACGGAAGTTCATATGCTTTCCGAGGATGATAGTATTGCAAACTCGATGCAAAGAACGCTCGACAACCTCAACACTATGTTTGGTGAGATTAACTCAGCATCAAATCAAGTCTCGACCGGTTCGAAACAGATAGCGGACGGTGCTCAATCACTTGCTCAAGGTTCAACCGAGCAAGCTGCATCAGTCGAAGAGCTATCAGCTTCGATCGGAGAAATTGCTCAAAAGACAAAAGAAAATGCAGGTATGGCAGATCGCGCTGCGACTCTGGCAAGTACGATCATGCAGAACGCTGAAAGAGGCAGCACCCAAATGGGCGATATGACATCAGCCGTACACGAAATAAATCAGGCAAGTCAGAGTATCAGCAAAGTCATCAAAGTCATTGACGACATCGCATTCCAGACAAACATTCTCGCCCTCAACGCCGCTGTTGAAGCCGCAAGAGCAGGCCAACACGGTAAAGGATTTGCTGTTGTTGCGGAAGAAGTACGTAATCTCGCAGCGAAAAGTGCAGAGGCTGCTAAGGACACAGGTGGTCTGATCCAAAACTCAATGGAGAAAGCAGAACTAGGTGCACGAATTGCCGGTGAAACCGCAGAAAGCCTTGCAGAAATCGTATCCGGCATAAATGAGAGCAGTCAAATCGTTGGGGAAATCGCAAGATCATCTGAGGAACAAGCACTTGGTATCACTCAAATAAACACCGGAATAGACCAGGTAGCACAAGTTGTCCAGCAGAACTCGGCAACTGCAGAGCAGTCAGCAGCTGCATCCGAGCAAATGAGCAGTCAATCAGCTATGCTTGAAGAGCTCATTTCACAGTTTAAACTTAAAAGCCAAACTTTTGGACCGCAGAGCTTACCTGCAAGAGCTCCAAAAGCCTCAGACCCTGAGCCTGTTGCAAGTGAAAATGTATATGAACCCGTTGGCTCAGACGACTTCGGTAAATATTAATAGTAAGTAATCTTAAGTAAGAGACCGCAGTTGCGGTCTCTTACAGCTTGACAAAGTGGCGAGCTATGAGTTATAATCGCCCTATTAAGGATAATAGAGGGAAAGCTCATTCATTTGAGGAGTGTTATGGAGGTAATACTTGTCAGCGTATGAAGATGAGCGACGGAAAGGATGCAGGTGATTAATTTGAGAATCAACAATAATGTTAGTGCATTAAATACACAGCGACAAGTTGGAAACAACAACAATGCAGTCGCAAACAAACTCGAAAAACTAAGCTCAGGAAGACAAATCAACCGTGCAGCGGACAATGCAGCCGGTCTGGCAATTTCAGAGAAAATGCGCACCCAAATCTTAGGTGCTCTGACTGCGTCGAGAAATACTCAGGACGCAGTTTCGTTGATTCAGGTAGCAGAAGGAGGACTTCAATCCCTCCACGGTATGCTGCAGCGCTCGCGCGAACTTGCCGTTCAATCGGCTAACGGCACAAACGATGATGCAGTCGACCGTCAAGCTATGCAAACCGAGTTTGAAAACATCGTAGCTGAGATCGACGACACCGCAAGCACCACACAGTTCAACGGCATGAACGTACTCGATGGCACAAACGACCCAATAACTATCCAGGCTGGTCCAAATGCCGAAGATACCGTAGACGTGAACATAAGTGCAATGACAGCAGAGCAACTGCTTGGCCAAGCCTCAAGCGAGTATAACGCAAGCACAGACGCAAACCTTGCAACTGCCGGCGCAGCTTCAAACGCTATCGATACACTCGATAATGCTATAAACGATGTTTCGATGCAACGCGCAGAGCTTGGAGCACTTCAAAACCGCTTGGAATTCAGAATGCAAGCTCTCGATATCCAGGCAGAAAATGCACAAGCAGCAGAAAGTAGAATCCGTGATACGGATATGGCAAAAATGATGTCAGAGCTTACAGCAAAAAACATCCTGCAAAAAGCTTCGACAGCAATGCTCGCGCAAGCAAACGCCAGACCTCAGAACATCATAGGCATGCTGAGCTAAAAAATAAATTATGTGAAGATATGAGGGTGTTACTAAGCAACACCCTCATAGTTTGTATTAAAGTCCTCGTCATCGCGAGCGCATGAAGCAATCCAGTCTTAAAAAACAGTTATTTGCATCATTTCAGGTTTCCAGCACATTACCCCTACCCCATACTTAAATACGCCTCAATAAACCCATCAAGATCGCCGTCCATGACGGCATTTATATTGCCGTTTTCAAATCCGGTTCGGTTATCCTTAACTAGAGTATATGGCATAAATACATATGACCGTATCTGGCTGCCCCATTCGATTTTCATCTGTTCGCCTTTGATATCGCTTATCTTATCCAAATGCTGACGTTCTTTTATTTCAAGCAGTTTCGATCGTAGCATACGCATAGCTACTTCCCGATTTTGATGCTGGCTGCGTTCCATTTGACAGGCTACGACCAGCCCCGTAGGAATATGTGTTATTCGAACAGCACTCTCTGTTTTATTAACATGCTGACCACCCGCTCCCGACGCACGAAACGTGTCAACCCTTAAATCTTCATTCTTGATTTCAAGCTCGACATCGTCTGAAATAAGCGGCGCAACTTCAATTGCAGCAAACGATGTATGCCGGCGCCCTGACGAATCAAAAGGCGAAATGCGCACAAGTCTGTGTACACCGTTTTCGCTCTTTAAGTAGCCGTAAGCATTTTCGCCGTCGATCTGGATCGATGCTGATTTCATGCCTGCCTCTTCACCGTCAAGCCAATCAAGAAGCTTATACTTCATACCGTGGCGCTCCGCCCAACGAGTATACATACGATACAGCATTTGTGCCCAATCCTGCGCTTCAGTTCCACCTGCACCCGCGTGGAACGATACAATCGCCGAGCTGTTATCGTAGTCTCCGGACAATAAAGTCTCTAAACGAGCAGTTTCAAGTGCAGAACTAAATACTTTGAACTCTTCCTCCAACTCAGGCAGCAGGCTTTCGTCTTTTTCCTCCGAACCCATCTGGCAAAGCGTTATCAAATCACTCCAGGCAGCATCAAGCTTCTCAAAAGTCTCATGCTTATTTTTTAATTGCTTGATTTTTTGTAATACCTTTTGAGAATTCTCCAGATTAGACCAAAACCCATCCTCTGCACTTTCCTTCTCAAGCTGCTGCAGTTCATCTGTCGCTTCGTCCAGTTTTAGCGCTTGCTTTAAGCTGTCCAGCGTAGGGCGTAATGAGTTTATTTTTTGCTTATAATCATCAAACTGTAACATAACAAACGTAACCTTAATCTACTCTAAGATCCACAACAACCACTTGCGGGTTGTTTAAAAACCGTGTCCACCCAAAATGGTTGCCCAATCCACGAGAAACTACCATATTGGTCTCTCCACTTGTATATACTCCGCTTGTGTACGTTGGAAAAAGCTCATATTGCGGTCCAATCAGACCATCCGTAAACGGTAAACGAATCATCCCACCATGTGCATGACCACTGAGTACCAAATCGACTCCAAAACTACTAAACCGCTGCAAACTATAGTTTCTGTGATACATAACAATCAGGAAATCCACGATTTCATTGTCATAAATACTCTCTATAAACTCATCCGGTTTTATCATGTCTGCAGGACCATTCGGATCATCAATACCTGCCAGTATGATCATATCATCGCCGATCGTTAGCCGCCTGTACTTATTTTGCAATACATCAACATCGTTTTCCTCCAGCATAACAAGAAACGGTCGTACCATTCCGCTGTCCCACTCATGATTACCTGTAACATAATATACAGGCGCTATTTGCACGAGCTGTTTTACAAGCGATTCTGCAACCTCAAACTGCCTCTCCACAGGTTTACCCGCTTGGAATCGGTCGATCAAATCCCCGGAGATTGCAATGATATCCGGCTCCGCCAACCGCACAGCTTCAACCAAGCGCTTATTGTTATCGCCAAGCTCCGCTCCATGCTGATCAGCAAGTAAAACTATACGGTATCCGTCGAACGCCTCCGGGAGGTTTGAATAATATAGCACATATTCATTTGTCACTAGCCGCGTATTACTGTCGGCATACAGTAATACCATCACTAACAAGAAAACAAGTAATACTATCAGGACGATATTTCTGCGACGCGGTTTGTGTTCATGACTTCTTCTATTTGCCAAAACTAAGTTCCTTTGTTCCTAACTCTCTTTGTCTCTTACAAAGACATGTTTGATATTTGGGTCTGTCGTGTGCCTGAAATCGGTCTCAAAGCGGTCGATCGATTTTATCATGGCTGAAAGGCTCTTATATCCAAAATTCCGGTGATCAAAATCCGGCTGTTTTTTTAATATAAGATTCCCTAGTTCGCCCATAAAAACCGAACCGCTGTCGCCGGCCAAATCGGCAACCGAATCAGCGATAAGCTCAACAACTGCATCAGGCACTTTTCCGTTACGCAGCTTTGAGGAGTGCTCCGATTCATTGCGGTGCAAGCTCTGAGGTTGATTGCCATTTTGGCAACCATCCTCATTTTGACCTTCGCCCTTTTGAGAGGCACCTTCACCGCTTGAACCACTTCTATTCAAATCAGCTTCTGCATATCTTCCGGTCAATACTTCAATATAGGTAAATTTATCGCAAGCCGCGATAAAAGCGCTTGGAGTTTTCCGCTCACCAATACCTATTACACGTTGACCGGCTTCCCGCAGACGAATCGCAAGCCGCGTAAAATCACTGTCACTCGAAACGATAACAAAACCATCTGTTTTTTCTGTATAGAGAATATCCATAGCATCAATTATCATCGCCGAATCACTGGAATTTTTACCTGTTGTATAGCTGTATTGCTGAATCGGCGTGATAGCGTTTTCCAAAAGCGAAGCTTTCCAACCGGAAACCACAGGGCTAGTCCAGTCGCCATAAATACGCTTTATAGTGGGAGTGCCGTAGATTGCTATTTCTTCCATTACTCTCTTCATACAATTACGCGGAACATTCTCTGCGTCAATAAGGACCGCAAGTCGCAAATTGCTGAGGTTTAAAGCATTTGTCGTCATATCCACACCTCCTTTCCTTCTAATAATCGAGCCATTTTACCACACAATGCCTAAACCCGCAACTTCCGGATTAGAAAACATGGCACACCTACGGTCAGTCAGTTGACGCTTCAATAATTTTTAACATTACTTACCTTGACAAGGATATAAACTATACGTTAGAATATATAACTGTGTCCAATGTTAGCGGTAAACTGTGTGCAATACAGACAGTAAGCTGTAAACATGGTTATTATCTGTCAAACACAGACAGGCATTAATACAATAACAATATTTAAGAAAGGTGGTTTGATTTGTGTCAAAAATGGTAGAAGTTCGTTGGCATGGACGAGGCGGTCAAGGCGCAAAAACTGCGTCATTACTTTTGGCTGATGCTGCGTTTAACACCGGTAAATTTGTACAAGGATTTCCTGAGTACGGACCGGAACGCATGGGTGCACCGATCACTGCGTACAACCGCATCAGCGATGAACGCTGTCCTATCCACAGCAATATCTATGAGCCCGACTATGTCGTGGTCGTAGATGCAACACTATTGTCAGCGGTTGATGTTACCGGCGGTCTGAAAAAGGAGGGCGCCATAATCATCAACTCCGCTAAATCTCCGGAAGAACTGAAGCCTTTACTAGAGGGCTATGAAGGGCAAGTCTACACGATAGACGCCGGCAAAATAGCGGAAGAGGAAATAGGCAGAAACATACCAAATACCCCCATGTTGGGAGCTGTGGTGAAAGTCAGCGGCGTTATCCCCGAAGATGCTTTCTTTAAGGATATGGAAGAATCCATGCACCACAAATTTGCAAATAAGCCCCATGTTATCGAGGGCAACATGAAAGCGCTTAAACGTTCGATGCAGGAGGTTAAAGGATTATGATATATGTAAAAGATGCAAACCTGAACCTTCCATGGAATGAAGTCAACATCGCAGGAAACGTCTACGGTGGCGGAACTTCACTCGAAGTAAATACCGGAGACTGGCGTCTATTGATACCGGCATGGATCGAAGAAAAATGCAAGCATTGTATGCTTTGCTTCCCTGTCTGTGCAGACAGCTCCATCCCGGTCAAAAATGATAAGCGCGAAGACTTCGACTTCAAGCATTGTAAAGGCTGTGGCGTATGCTTCAAAGTATGCCCCTTCGGCGCAATCACTTGGGAAAAGGAGGATAAGTAATGGGAATTCGTGAAAGACTTTCAGGCAACGAAGCAGTAGCTATAGCCCTGAAACAAATCAACCCCGATGTATTAGCTGCTTATCCGATTACACCGTCTACAGAAGTGCCGCAATACTTTGCACAATTCGTAGCAGACGGTCAAGTTGACACAGAGTTTGTCGCTGTCGAATCAGAACATTCGGCAATGTCTGCATGTATCACAGCTACCGCAGCAGGTGGCCGCTCCGCAACCATCACATCCGCATGTGGACTTGCCCTAATGTGGGAGCTTCTCTATGTAGCATCCGGTTCACGTCTGCCGGTCACGCTTGCTGTTGCAAACCGTGCATTAAGCGCACCCATCAACATCAACAACGACCACTCAGACTCTATGGGTGCAAGAGACAGCGGTTGGATACAGCTCTATTCGGAAAACAATCAAGAAGCTTATGACAATTATCTCATGTCAATCCGTATAGCCGAGCATAAAGATGTCTTACTTCCGGTCATGACATGTCAAGACGGCTTTATCACATCACACGCAATCGAAAACATCGAGCTTCTGGAAGACGAGAAAGTTAAGAAATTCGTAGGCGAGTACAAACCCGAGCATTATCTATTATCCGGTGAAAGCCTCTCTATCGGACCATATGATACACCAATGTTCTATTTTGAGCACCAGTATCAGAGAGCCCGTGCGATGATGGACTCAAAGAAAGTTATTTTGGACATCTCAAAAGAGTTTGCCAAGCTCACCGGTCGCGAGTACGGCCTCTTTGAAGAATACAAGATGGAAGACGCAGAGAGAGCAATCATCGTACTAAACTCTACTGCAGGAACTGCAAAAGCAGCCTGTGACGAACTTCGCGCAAAAGGTGAAAAAGTCGGACTCATTAAACTCCGTGTATTCCGTCCTTTCCCGATGGAAGAGCTGTCAAAAGCGATTTCCCATGTTAAAGCTGTCGCTGTCATGGATAAAGCTGAATGCTTCTCTGCTATTGGCGGACCGGTTTTCACCGATGTCCGCAGCGCATGTTATGAACTGAAGAATCGTCCGCACATCATAAACTACATCTACGGTCTCGGCGGTCGTGATGTACCTGTTGATGTCATTAATACCGTATATGACGCACTTGCAAAAGTCGTCAAGGACGATAATCCCGGCGAAATCTATCGCCATGTCGGCGTAAGGGGGGTATAAATATGGCTTATAATTTGAAACAAGAAGCTTCTAAGCCGGAACGTTTTGTAGGCGGACACCGTTTGTGCGCAGGCTGTGGTGCCGGTGTTGCAGTACGCGGAGTACTCCGTGCACTCAATGACGAAGATCGCAGCGTATCAGGCGTTGCAACAAGCTGCCTTGAGGTTTCCAGCTTTTTATTCCCGTTCACCGCATGGAGTGAGTGTTTCGTACACTCTGCCTTTGAGAATGTTGCCGCCTCAGTAAGTGGTGCGGAAGCCGCTTATAAAGCTCTTAAAAGAAAAGGTAAAGTTAAGGATACATATAAATTCATAGCTTTTGCAGGTGACGGAGGAACCTATGACATAGGCTTCCAGAGCCTTTCCGGAGCAATGGAGCGCGGACATGACATGCTTTATGTCTGCTACGACAACGAAGCATACATGAACACAGGAATGCAGCGTTCATCCGCAACACCTAAGTATGCAGAAGTTTCGACTGCCCCTGTCGGCTCAAAGGTCCCGGGTAAAATGCAGTTCAAGAAAGACTTGACTGAAGCAATCGTGGCACACAACATTCCATATGCCGCACAGACCACGTTCACAAGCAACTTTAAAGATCTGCATGAAAAAGCATACAAGGCACATTACACAGAAGGCCCGGCATTCCTCAATATCTTAGCGCCCTGCCCGCGCGGCTGGCGTTATCCACCGGAAAACCTAATGGAAATCTGTAAACTTGCCATAGAAACCTGTGTATGGCCGCTCTATGAAGTCATTGATGGTGAATGGTCACTTACATATGAACCAAAGACAAAACTTCCGGTAGAAGACTATCTGAAAAAGCAAGGCCGCTTCAGCCATATGTTCAAACCCGGCGCAGAACACATGATAGAAGACTTCCAAAAACAAGTAGACAAAAAATGGGAACGCCTGCTTAAAAAATGCAAATAAAATGACCTAATACTACAAGGAGTTGTTGCATATCAAATACGTAACAACTCCTTGTTTGTATTGGTATAAACCCACGTCATCGCGAGCAACCCCCACGTCATCGCGAGCGCACGAAGCGATCCAGTCCCAAAACTTATAGTTTGCGGCTCCTATATCTCTACCAGTATCCCGACGACTATCAGTCTTGCGTTATCGAAGTCGTAGGCACATGTGACCAGGCTCACTAACCTGTCCTCCGAACTGACATCAACATTTGTTCTGATAAACGAATTGCTTTTTAAGTTTGCAACATAACCCAAAAATTGCTCATCACTCGAAAATTCCATTATTGGATGATCCCTCACCGGATGTGCCAGATATGCCGCAAACGGTACAATCAAAAAGTCCTGTTCGGGAGTATATAGATACATTATTGGATTTGCGTTGTAAAACGCTTGTTTCCTGTAGTTTTTCAGAGCGCCGAACATATCATCTACTCTTGATTCATGCCCATATATCAATATGCTTTTATCCGAAAAATCACTATTATTTCGATAATCAAGGAATATCGAACCGCTCCTGTGCTGTGTCCCATCCGGTAGATGAGTCAGAAAATAATCGTTATCGTGGTACTGCATTACAGGGTAGTTCAAGAGAGTATCATCAAGTTTTATCCACCCTACAATTCCGGGATAATCATAGTTAAGTGCTCTAAAATCAACATAAGGTGTCCATTCTCTATACCCCGCTGCAACCGGCTCCGAAGTAGGCACCCCTTCATCATCGTCTGCTTCTGCGCCTTCATCGGTGTGCTCCACTACGTGTACACTCCTGCTTGACTCAACTTCGCTCAGTAAACTCGAATAAAAAGACCGGCTTTGCCAATCGGTATAAAGCTCCCAACCAATCAACCCCGCTAAAGCGAGTGCTATAAGGATTAATATCAAAAGTACTATCAGAAGGATTTTCTTTTTAGTCATTGTCACTCTCCGTCAAAAGCCGCCTTATCATATCAAGCGCATGGGAAGCGGCACCAATACGTATACGCTCACGATCATAAAACAACCTGGGCTGTTTACACAAAGACTTATCTTTTGTTGTTAGCGCAATGAATACCGTACCGGGTTCCAGTCCCGAGCTATCGCTATCCGGACCTGCGATACCTGTGATTCCAACACCAATATCAGTACCAAGTCTTTGTCGCACTCCATCCGCCATCGCTAGTGCAACCTCACTACTTACGACACCAAACTCTTTTATAAGCTCCGTTGTAACACCCAGTAGCTTTGCCTTCGACAGCTCACTGTACGCAACAACACCTCCGAAATAAACCTTTGAAGCTCCGGGGATATCGGTCAATCTCTTTGAAAGCAGACCACCTGTACAGGACTCAGCAGTCGCAAGCGTAAAACCACACTTTACAAGTAGTCCGATAACAGTATTTTCAAGACTGTCTGTATCGACCCCATATACGATGTCCCCAAGCACATCACACACCTGCGCCAGAACAGGTGCCATCAATTCATCAGCATCCTTCTTTGATGTTGCTTTTGCCGTTAGGCGAAGCATCACCTCACCATCCTTAGCATATGGGGCAAGTGTGGGATTAAACATACTCTCCATAAGTGGACGAAGCTTATCTTCTACAGCACTCTCTCCAAGCCCGAAAATATGTATGTTATGTGAGTGAATCTCCGCTTCTGAAAGCTTGCGCAGATAGGGCTCTACACATGATTTCAGCATCTCACGGCATTCCCTTGGCGGACCGGGCAACATCAACACATACTTGCCATCTGCTTCAAAAGCACACCCGGGCGCAGTGCCGACCCGGTTATCGAAAATGACACAATCCTCAGGCAACTCCGCTTGTCTTAGATTGTTTTCTGTCATGTTCAGGGTTGGTAAACGCTTTGCAAAAAACGCTCGAATCTTCTCAGCTACTTCCTCATTGAGAATCAACTTTTTTCCAAAAGCTTCTGCCAGCGTTTGCTTCGTTATATCATCAAACGTCGGACCTAGTCCACCGGTCGTTATGATGATATCCGAACGCCCCTTTGCTATCTCAATAGCCTGCTTTATACGTTCCGGATTATCGCCGACAACTGTATGAAAATATACATTTATCCCAAGCTCAGAGAGTAAGCGGGAAACATCTTGCGCATCCGTATTTGCAGTACCACCAAGCAAAAGCTCAGTGCCCACAGCTATGATTTCTGCAGTATATGTCACGACGCTTTTTTCCTCTCCGTTTCACTTACCAATGCTCAGCACAGGCGACTCTAAATACAACTCTATATCCAACTATATATGTGAAAAACACTTAGTACACCATAAATTCTACTACTTTTCTCAAGCAACGTCAACTTTCCGGTAAAAGCGATAATCAAATACAATGATTCCCACTGTAATGTTTGATTTATAGTGGGAAAATAGCGTATAATGAAGCTGTCAATACGACAAACGTGATAAAAATCTATGAAAGCGGGAAAATCCTTGGAGTTTACCAAAATCACTGTTATTGATAATGAAAAAAAGGAACTCATCAATGTAAAGCAAGGTGAGTCTGTCATGAGCGCTCTGATTCATGAGGGCTTTTTTCTCCCTGCTCCATGCGGCGGTAAAGGTACTTGCGGAAAATGCAAAATAAAGATTTTGGAAGGGTCATTGGAAGCTTCAGACGCTGATTTGGCAAGCCTTTCCGAAGATGAAATAAACGCAGGAATCAGGCTCGCATGTTTAGCTTATCCAAAAGAGGATATAACGATAAGTATACCGATGGATGACGAAGATGATTTCGAAACCTTAACATATTTTACATCCGATCCGTCCGACTCATCCGATCCACAAACTGTAAAAAGCGCACAAGCAACACCCACCTCACCCAAACACTCAATAGCCATAGACATAGGAACAACAACGATTGCATTTGCGCTTGTAGATAAAACCACCGGAGCCATAATCGACACTATAACCGCTGTAAATAAACAACGTAAATATGGTGCGGATGTGATTTCAAGGATAGAACAGGCAAACAATGGAAAGCTTACCGATCTTACGAACATAATAAGACGGCAAATCATAGAATGTGTACAGACCCTATGTAAGAAAAACAATGTCGCCATGGAAAGCGTATCAGACACAGTAATAGCCGCTAATATGACAATGATACACATACTTCTCGGACTCAACTGTAAAACCCTGGGTGTGTACCCCTTTACACCGGTTTTGCTTGAACATATCGTAAAAAACGCCAGCGAGATTTTTGGAAAAAACTACCGCGGAACAATTCACATACTACCCGGTATCTCTACCTACGTCGGAGCAGACATAACATCAGGCATATACTTTTCGGATTTTATTCAAAGTAATGAACCTGCAGTATTCCTTGATATAGGGACAAACGGTGAACTCGTTGTCAAAAAAGATAATACGATCTACTGCGCAGCGACTGCGGCAGGTCCCGCTTTTGAAGGAGGAAACATATCTTGCGGCATGGGAAGCGTAGCCGGAGCCATCAGAGCGGTAAAATTTATAAACGGCGAGTTTGAGATTGAAACAATCGGTGGCGTAAAACCTATAGGCATCTGCGGTTCTGGGGTCATTGACATCGTAGCAGAATGCTTGAAAAACGATTTGTTGGATGAAACCGGGCGCATTTCAGAAAAGTACTTTGAAACAGGCATAGAAATCGTCAAATATAATGAAAGCCGTATATCGTTTACCCAAAAAGACATAAGAGAGCTGCAATTAGGTAAATCCGCAATACGTTCAGGTCTCGATACACTGCTTGCTTTTACAGGATTAAATTATGAAGACATCGGCAAATTTTTTATTGCCGGAGGATTCGGGTTTCATTTGAACATAGAAAACGCCGTATTCATCGGGCTAATACCGCCGGAACTGGCAGCTAAAATCTCAGTAATAGGAAACAGTTCTCTCGGCGGAGCAGTCAAATACATTAAAGAAGGGCAAGATATAAGCGAAATCTCAAGAATCATAAAAATGTCCACTGAACACTCACTACCAAAAGATAAGATGTTCAGTGAACTATACATGGAAAACATGACACTGGGGTGAGCAATAAAGCCGGTCATTCCGGGCTTGACCCGGAATCCCATATGTCCCGCTCACCGTGTCGTATTCAGCACAGCCTCTTCCACCAATGCGTCTATATCGAGCTCCGCCTCCGCTGCAATAACCTCTGCCAGCGGGGGCTTTGTGCGCGGACGACGCGGTGTAAACACCGTGCAGCAATCCTCGTATGGGAGTATGGATGTATCATAAGTACCGATCGAACGTGCGACATCGATAATATCTCTCTTGTCAAAAGCGATCAATGGACGGAAAACAGGCATGGAAACACATTCTTCGGACACCGCAAGAGCTTGCGCTGTCTGACTTGCAACTTGCCCTAAACTGTCACCGGTCACAAGCCCGGTACACCCGTTATCCAAGGCAATACGCTCCGCAATACGCATCATAAACCGCCGCATGATAACTGTGATAAGCCCCTCCGGACAATGCTCACGTATCTCCTCTTGTATTCGAGTAAACGGCACCAACTCGACCTTTAATCGACCGCAATACTTCGTGAGCTTATCCGCAAGATTAACCACCTTTTCTTTCGCCAACACAGACGTATACGGGTGAGAGTAAAAATGCACAGGAATCAGCTGAACACCCCGCTTTGCGATCATATATGACGCGACCGGACTGTCTATACCACCCGAAAGCAAAGTGACCATGCGCCCGCCAACACCAATCGGCAATCCACCTGCTCCACGTATAGAAGGACCATGGACATAAGCCGCAAGGTCTCGCACTTCAACGTTGACAACAAGCTCCGGATCATGCATATCAGGAGTCAAATGCGGAAAAAGATCATGAAGCTCACCACCAACATATTGTGATAACTCGATCGAACCCATCGGAAAACGTTTATCGGAGCGCTTTGACTCGACCTTGAACGTCTTAGCAACACGTAGCTCAGCGGCGAGATATTCAGCCGCTGTCTTTACGATCGCATCCTTGTCCTTTTCGCATGCAGCTGCCCGCGCGACAGAAAATGCACCAAATACACATTTCGCCACATCGATTGCTGCATCCATATCACAATCTGTCCTCGGCTCTGCATAAATAGTGGACTGCATAGCATACACATTAAACTTACCAATAGGCTCAAGGCGTCGCTTGAGATTATCAATGAGCTTTTGCTCAAACTCCCGACGATTAAGTCCTTTTAATACTATTTCACCTTGCTTAAGTAATATAATGTCTTTCATTAAAATACGCTTCTCCTATTATTTCCCCGGTGTAAATTGTCTGTATTGTATCGCTTCTGCCAGATGAGCAGGAGCTATATCATCAGCTCCGCCTAGATCTGCGATCGTTCTTGCAACACGTAATATCCGGTCATAAGACCTTGCAGTCATCGAAAGCGTTTTATATGCATTTTTCATTAAGCTCTCGCATTCGCTTGATAAGAAGCAGAACTTCTCTATTTCCTTTGATCCTAAGTGCGCATTATACCGCATCGTAGTATCCTGATACCGTTTGTTTTGAATCTCCCGGGCAGCATTGACACGAACGCGAATCGTCTCAGAACTCTCGGAATTCGGGCGTTTTCGCAATGTCTCGTATTCAAGCGACCGTGTCTCGATATACATATCTATCCTGTCCAGTAGCGGTCCGCTGAGACGCTCATAATATCGTGATATTGAGCTTTCCGTACAAACGCAACGTGCAGAAGGATGCCCCAACCAGCCGCACTTGCAGGGATTCATCGCACAAACGAGCATAAACCGGCATGGATAAATTACAGATTGTGCCGCACGTGAAATGGTTACTTGTCCGTCTTCAAGCGGTTGCCTCAGTGATTCCAAAACGTCACGAGGAAACTCAGGCATTTCGTCAAGAAACAACACACCATTATGTGCAAGAGATATTTCGCCCGGTTTTGGATTCGATGTACCACCGGTCATTGCTGTTGCAGAAATCGTATGATGTGGTGAACGAAACGGTCTTGATGACGTAATAGGGTTATCACGGTCAGTCAAGCCGGAAACAGAGTGTATCTCTGTCGTCTCCAGCATTTCCTTATGGCTCATATCCGGAAGGATTGAAGGCAAACGTTTTGCAAGCATACTTTTACCTGCGCCCGGAGGTCCCGTGAGAAGTATATTATGCCCTCCTGCTGCTGCAACCTCAAGTGCACGCTTAACATTTTCCTGTCCCTTGACTTCTGCAAAATCATACATGACATTATTGCAGGAGACAGGCTCGCTAACTTCGATCGGCTCTAAGCGTTTAATACCACGCAAATGCTCGATAAGCTCGTTTACATGAGTAACCGGATATACAGCGACATCTGCAGCGTAAGCTGCTTCAGCAGCATTATCAGCAGGAACAAACAACTCTCTAACACCGACTCTACCGGCACAAAGTGCCATAGGGAGAGCACCGTTTACAGAGCGCAACTCGCCACTGAGCGACAGTTCACCAAAAAACGCAATATCATCCGACAACGGTTTAATAGAGTCAGAAGCTGTGAGGATCCCGAGCATCACCGGCAGGTCGTATACGGTACCTCCCTTTCGTTTGTCCGCAGGAGCAAGGTTGACCGTTATCCGGCTGATTGGAAAACCCATACCGCAAGTCTTAACAGCCGCACGAACACGTTCACGTGCTTCTTTTACTGCTGCATCCGGTAACCCCACGATATCAAACGCCGGCAATCCCGAGGATAAATAACATTCAACAGAAACCTCGTAACCCCTTATACCGCCAAGTCCCAGAGACCTTACCTTAGATACCATCCCCATACCACTATACCTCATTTCGAGAGCAATTTCCAGTGCACAAAGCATAGCATAGAAACTCTCAACATATCAATAACCATATAATGGTGAAAAGTTAAACATTCGGCGTAGCGAGAAAATGGATATTGGAAAAAAAAGCGGATGAAGTAACTTAATACTTCATCCGTATTTTTATGTTTTGTTTTTATAACACTTATCGCCTATTGAATTATGCAACAGCGCTTGCAAGTTGACCTTCGTCATTGTTTTCGCTTTTCTCTTTTTTGGATATAAAGATGTAGCTCAGAAGTCCGCCTGCAAAGAGCACTACATGTGGAAGTGTCCAGAAGTTGACCATTACCATTGCATGTCTCATATCCTCCGTGAGTAAGAACAAGATTACTCCTACGATTGCCAGTACCGGGATAACGAGGACCGGTAAAAGCCTGCTGCGTTTCTTTTCGCTTTGCTTTTCGTTTTCTTCGTTTTCATCTCTCTTGTTCATCAATACACGGACGCCCATCAAAAGTGCAAGAGCAACTCCGGCTATGCTGAGGATCAAGTTCCACAATGCCCATGACCCGCTATTTGAACTAATTTCTGCTGCAAGCGGTACAATGTTGTCAGTGATTGTAAAATCATTTGCCGACTCTGTTGTATCTGAACCGCCACCGCCGCCACTGGGAGGCGCAGGCTGATCTCCGGAATCTGTAGCAGGTCCTGCCAACGGAGTATCATCATCTTCGATAATAGTTGTGGGAGTTGCCGGGGGTACCACAACAGGAGCAGGTGCGACCGGGGTTGGTTCGAATGGACCAAAATCTTCCGGCATTGTAACTGGGGGTACGACCGGTGTAGACGGGACTACTGGTGTAGTTGGTGTGGCTGGTCCGCTAGGTTCGCCGGGTTCGCCGGGTTCGCCGGGTTCGCCGGGTTCAAGTTCCATGCCCTGATTCTGCATAAGTTGCTGAAGCATTTCTTCGTCAAGCTGTATTTGTCCGTCTTCACCTATCATCTCCGGTGTAATGGTAAACGGCATATTGCCTTCAAGGTCGCCCGCCTGACCTGCTTCTTCGCCGCCTTCGGTTGCCGGCGTCGTCGAAAAATTGTTAACGA
>Ga0123356_10001454_pt1 | contig 26172 bp, 28 predicted proteins | sample TergutEmb28metaG_2_FD_92546 | JGI IMG/M metagenome (GOLD analysis project Ga0123356, IMG submission 92546) | Embiratermes neotenicus P3 segment gut microbial communities from Petit-Saut dam, French Guiana - Emb289 P3 | ecosystem: Host-associated > Arthropoda: Insects > Digestive system > Gut ...
CCCAGCGGAATCCGTCAGGAAGCTTGCGGTTCAGTGCGGTAATGGGGGGAATGGTCATCACTGGTCTCCTCAGAAGACGTTGAGTTCCTTCATTGAGTTATCAATGGTGTCGTCCAAGGGGTGAATAGGAGGGCCGTGCCATGCGAATCAAACCGATAGTCCGCAACAGATTGCAGTCCATAGTAACTTCCCTGGGTGGACGACCACCGCAATCATAACAAAACTCTTCGAGTGATCGACGCGGCCACGCGCGGCATCGAAGGCTGAGCTCTGAGAGCCGGCCCTGACGGGCCGGGCCGATCGCGCTGGGCTGTTTGGGCCAAGATGATTTTTTTGTCTTACGATCGATATGACGGTACAGCCGGGAGCGGCGATGACCGTCCACCGTTATCGGCACCGGCCAGGCTAGTTACGGCACCCCAGCCAGTTCTTTCCGCCCTCAGCGGCGCGTTTCGCGAGCGGAGGAGCAAACGCCCATGACCGACAAATCGAATTTTACTCCCGAGGAATGGAAGCTCCTCCTGGAGAGCGTGATGGGCATCCCGGTTACCGCTGCTGACCCAGGCGGCTTTGGGGAGTGCTAAAGGAAAGCATGGCAAGCGGCCGCACGCTGGGTGCCAGCACAGCTTGACCCCGTGGCGTTCTGGCGTGGTTTGGCTTCGTGAGTTGCTTCCTCGCGATTGGTCTCTCGATTGAGAAGCTCGGCATTGCCGTGTCGACGAGTTTCGGCGTGCTTGCCGCCGCCGGGTTGACTTCGACGATCGCAAGGGGTTGCGGTTGGACGCATGACCCGATCCAGTTCGCCGCCCCGATACACGATTTCGAACGTTGGCATGCTTACGTTACATTGTAATTAGTCAGTGTTCGTTGAAGCAGTCGAAGGGATTGTTGCACCCTGCCGCCTGCAGCTTGTCGGCTTAATCTCGCGTCCAGCGCCGCCGTCGCACCTCTCCAGTGATCAGCTCAGTCCACCGATAGTCCTTCACTTGATGATGGGCTTGATGACTGTCTTCAAGACAGTCATTAGGCTCCGCATCCCTATAGCGACACTCCGCGTGGTCTCACTCTCCACGGAGCTTGATTCCAGCTACCTCAAAGGTGGCGGGCTCACAGCGATTACAATCGTACCACCGGGATATCCATAAATCGGCCCCGAAAAGCCCAGCTCTTTGAAGGGCCTGGATAAACCAAAAGAAGTCGCTTATTGTTCAGCGCCTCCGGGGAGAGTACGTAGAGGAGCGAGACGTGTCGGACGACGAACCGATACTCCTGTCTGCGATGCCACCGACTAAAAAGCAAAGGCGGCTAGCGTTGATCATAGCGCTTGCGCTGCTTGCTGCGTTCCTGATCACCCTACCGTTCTGGCAGGTCCAACTACCACAACTTAATGCGTTCATCCCAGTCGTCGATACCGCCCTATTTCTCGTTGACCTAATTACGTCTGTGCTATTGTTCGCCCATTTTGTGGTCGTCCGTTGGCATGCCCTGCTCGCACTAGCGATGGGTTATTTATTCAATGCAGCAATTATAGTTTCCCACGCGCTCACATTCCCCGGCGCATTTTCATCGACCGGACTGCTCGGTGCCGGACTTCAAACTACGGTGTGGCTATACGTCTTGTGGCACCTGGGGATGCCATGCGCAGTCATCGCGTATTCACTGCTCAAGGGTGCCGATCCTAAAAGAAGGATTACACACAGCTCGGCAAAATCAACGATCGCTATGAGCGTGGCGGCGGTGTTCCTTTTGGCATCTGCGCTTATCTGGTTGGCAACAGCCGGAGCAAAGGTCCTTCCGAGCATCATGGTGGATGCTATGCGTGCGAACTCGGTGTGGACCGATTACGCCGCTCCGCTCATCCTTTTGCTCAGCGTGGCTTCGGTGGCACTGCTTTGGTGGCGGCAATCGTCAGTACTCGATCTCTGGCTATTAGTCGCCTTGTGGGCGTGGTTCATCGAGACTGTTCTGCTGAGCATGACGACATATCGGTTCAATCTTGTCTGGTACGCGGGACGTGCCTATGGCCTCTTGTCGTCAGCGTTTGTCTTGCTCGTGTTATTGTCCGAGATCACAATGATTTATACTCGTCTTGCTGTTTCGGTACTGGCCCACCGCCGCGAACGCGAGGCTAGACTCATGACCTTGGACGCCATGTCGGCTGCTATCGCGCACGAGATTAGGCAGCCATTGGGTGCAATCGTGGCTAATGCCAATGCGGGCTTGCGCTGGTTGGGAAGATCGCCACCCGGCGTCGAGAGAGCCCGTGACACGTTCTCACACATCGCCGAAGATGGTCACCGGGCGAGCGAGGTGATCCAGTCGATACGTGGACTGCTGCGACAAAGCGAGCAAGCCGAAACCTCCGTCGATACCAACGAGCTCGTCCAGGAAACCGTTGCTCTCGTCCAAGGCGAACTGGAAGGGGCGAGAATCACTATTAATCTGAATCTCGATGCAAAACTACCGATGATCTCTGCCCATCGTGGCCAACTGCAACAAGTCATACTGAACGTTATCACCAATGCTGCTGACGCCATGCATCCGATTACGGACCGGACACGACTTCTGACGGTAAGATCCGAACTGCTCGCGCCGAACGAAATCGCCGTCGCATTTGAGGACTCCGGTACGGGAATCGCGCCGAAGGACAGAGATCGCGTCTTTGATGCATTCTATACAACGAAGTCGCGCGGGACGGGCATGGGGCTGCCGATCTGCAGATCAATTGTGGAAGCGCATGGTGGGACATTGTCCGTCTCGCAAGGCAGGCCGTACGGGTCTATATTTCGTATCGTGCTGCCAACGGATAGACGTATGCTTGGAGATGAGAATGGCCCGCAACCGAGGCTGCATGAAGACCATAAGTGAACCGCCAAGACCCATCGTGTTTGTGATTGACGACGACCTCTCGATGCGTCGTGCGCTAAGCAACCTCATCGAGTCGGTAAATCTCGAGGTTCAGGCATTCGCGAGTACCGCGGAGTTCACGAAATCAACCCTGACGCGTACGCCCTGCTGCCTGATACTCGACGTGCGGTTACCTGGCTTAAGTGGGTTGGATTTCCAAGATAAGCTGGTGAGTGCCGGCAGCGCGATCCCAATCATTTTCATCACTGCACATGGGGATATCCCGATGACCGTTCGAGCAATGAAAGCAGGAGCTGTGGAGTTCCTGACCAAACCATTCCGGGAACAGGACCTTCTCGACGCCGTTTTTGCTGCACTCGACCGTGGCCGGATGAGGTACCAAGACGAGAATGTAGTGCTGGCGCTGCGCGCAAAGTTCCGGGCGTTGACCCGGCGTGAGCAAGAAGTTATGGCGTGCATCTCCCGTGGCCTTATGAACAAGCAGATCGCAGCAGAGATCGGTATTACGGAGAACACGGTAAAGGTGCATCGCGGCAATCTGGTTAGAAAGATGGGCGCGAAATCACTGGTCGAGTTAGTGAGAATGGCCGACAAGCTAGAGATCCCGAGCTAGAGAACTACGACCTTAGTTTAGCCCGATCATGAGTACCGATAATCGAGTTTTGTACCAATATCCTTATTCTGGCGCGTCCCGGTCCTTTCAAGGCATGCTGTATGGCTAAGGCCGCGCTGGTAGCGATTGTCGATGACGACAGGTCATTCCGCCGAGCGATGACCGAGTTTGTCGAGTCCCTCGGTCACACCGCATGTAGCTTCCCTGCGGCAGAGGACTTTTTGCGTTCTGACCGACTGAGCGAAACGGCCTGCCTGATTTGCGACTTGCAGATGCCCGGCATGGACGGACACGAATTGCAGTATTGGCTACAGACCCACGGCTATCCAGTGCCAGTCATATTCGTGACAGCTTACGGCGGTGCGAAGTCGCGGCAGAAGGCCTTTGATGGGGGCGCTGTTGGCTACTTTGACAAACCATTCGACGAGCAGGGACTGATCTCGTGCATCGAGCGGGCGCTCATGCCTGATAGGGCCTGAAGCACGGCAGTTCTAAACCTCGGACTATGTTATCTAAACTTAGAGACCATTCGGCCCACCGTAATGTGGAATGGTTGAGCCGCAGTTAGTCTCCGTAGATTTCACACGAAATCGACGGGAGCGGGACCAGGCATGGATAGGAATCATCGCCCGGATTGGGCGTCCGCCAGCATTTTCTTGCCAACCGCTACTGGGCATCGTAGGGCCGCACCGGCGGTGCCCTCTCCCTCACTCGCCCACCGCATCTCCGATGTATCTCGCGCCCCGAGCGTTGCGGCGACTTCTAGAGAGGTGCCGGCGCAGGCGATGGCCCAACGCATTGATTGTGGCACGCCGCGCACGGGCAGGGGGGCGGCAAAACGCCACGCTCGGATCATCGCCCGTTTCGAGGCTCTCTCTGAGCAAGCACCAACCGAGCCCCTGCACGTTGCGGACGTTCGTGCCGAGATCGGGGTCTCCGCCCGGACATTGGAGTACTGCTGCAAAGAATATTATGGGATTAGTGCGTGCCGCTACCTACGCCTACAACGTATGCGTTTGGCCCGGGGTGCGCTATTGGCGGCGAGCACAGGCTCAGCCAGCGTTACGGAGATCGCGATGCAGTACGGATTTTGGGAACTCGGCCGATTTTCGGCCACATACCGTGACATGTTCGGTGAGGCACCTTCGGTGACGCTCCGGCACAAAAGTGGCGATGTATAGTCCGCTCGATCGGGCTGGGCACCACTTTCCACGAGGGAGTGGTTCGCACAGGTTGTGGACGACAACGCTCCGCAACGAACGACTGACGAACGAGGAGACTTCTTCTGCTGAATGTCCTTTCATGCGTGCTTCCGGCGGTCTGGCTTGGGATGATGACGCACATGACGTTATGAAGACCGAGGGGCATTATGGGCGTTTTGAGCATTATTGCCGCACCCTTGCGCATTGTGCATAGTGTCGCCCGCAAAAAGTTGCCTGAATGGCACCGTCAACAGGGTGCGGGACAGGCCTAAGCACGCGACAGACGGTCGAAGCGACAGTACCGCCGAATGATCCATCGCTGACGTTTCTATAGCCTCAACGATGCCGCCGTCGTCCTGCTGGGTTAGCCACAGCCTGAAGTCGGGGAGGCAGGCTGTGATGAAGCTCATTAATCTAGACCGGTGTGCGCCAGCAACCACATCCGGTCCGTCACCTGGTATGACAGTACGGTTCACCGAACCTGACGAGTTTGCGGCATCCATCCAAGACCACACGATGGATATCCTTGTATTGGGCGACCGGGCTCAATTCAGGGCCACAATCACCTATTCTGCGCTCAAACGGTTGCGTCTGCAGCGGGGAACTGAAAGCTGCCCCAGGGTTGGGCACACTGTTACGTCCAATACCCGGGTCATCGTAACATTTCTGGCAAACGTCCTGCGAAGTTCACCGCTCGTGGGTGTGAGAAACAGCGGCAACGTGATATCAGTGCACGGTCCCGGACACGCATATTCGCGCCACTCGATCGGTCCCGTCATTTGGTGCACGGTCTCGTTGCCGACCGAGGTCTTCATTGAAGCGGTCTGGGCGTTGACCGGCAAAGAGGTCGTCCCGGCGCCGGGAGCGGGCGGGCGCTTCTACACGGACTCCACGGCGCTCCAGCACTTGCGGTACCTCCACGCGGCATCGCTCGAGCTCGCTCTGATGAATCCGCATGTCCTGGCGGATCAGCACGTCGCATCCGGCCTGGAGAGCGCGTTGATTCACGTCATAGCCACCTGCGTCACTGGCGCGGTTGAGCCTCCGATGTCGGCCGGCGAGCGTCGGCATCGGCAGGCGATAGACCGCTTCGAAAGGACGTTGGCACGCATGCCGATGGAACCGCTTTATCTTTCCGACATCTGTGCGGCTATCGGAGTTTCGGCGCGCACCATGGAATACTGCTGCCGTGAGTATTATGGCATGGGCCCCAACCGGTATCTACGCCTGCGACGCATGAACCAGGCGCACCGGGCCCTAATCGAAGCCAATGCGGACAAGATTAGTGTCACCGACGTGGCGATGAGATTCGGTTTCTGGGAACTGGGCCGGTTCGCATCCGCGTATCGAATTCTATTCGCGGAGACCCCGTCTGCGACGCTGCGACGGTCACGCTCGATGAGCAGCGCGGTGCTATCGGCCGCAGCGTCATCCAGCTCGATCGGAATGCACTCTGTAGCTGCGGAATGTGCATAGCTGCGTCGACCGGCACTCCATAGCTTATCGCTGCAAGTGAGTTTCGCCGGCGTTGATTCGGACATTCAAGCGCTTCCCGATGGTCACTGATGCCGCGGGTGCTAGCAGGCATCGCCCTGCGCATGGGGAGACAGCAGTCATGACGCGTCTATGGGCGCGCGGCGGAGTGGATGTGCCGCCAGTGAACCGTGCCTTACGACACAGACGTTGCAGCCATGAGCGGCACCGCTGAACCCCCCTCGCCAGTCGGTGCGATGATCCGGCGATCGCGGCGCGTACCCGTCATCTGGATTATTCCACTAATGGCGATTGCAATCGGCGTCTGGCTTGCCTGGCGAACGCTCGAGCAGCAGGGGCCGACGATCACCGTATCCTTTGACAGCGCGGAAGGGCTACAGGTCGGGCAATCGCAGCTTAAGTTCAAGGATCTTACACTGGGCACGGTCAAACGGCTCGAGTTGACAGCGGACCATGCCCGGGTCGTGGCTACCATTGCCACGACGCGCCAGGCGGACCCCTTGCTGACCGATCAGACGGTGTTTTGGGTGGTCAGGCCAAGGTTGTTTGCCGGTAGCCTGTCCGGTCTGGGAACGCTTTTGTCCGGCTCTTACATCGGCATGATGCCGCCGACCAAACCGGGACGGCCGCGGCGTCACTTCACCGGCAGCGAGGATCCGCCGGTTCTCGCCGCGAATCTGCCGGGGCGGATCTTCATTCTGAAGGCAACGCGGCTGGGTTCGATCTCGCTTGGCTCGCCTGTGTTCTTCCACGATCTCGACGTGGGCGAGGTTCTCGGATGGGAGGTCGGCGATATGGCCGAGAGCGTGACTATGCGCGTGTTCGTCCGTGCGCCATACGACAAATACGTTACCACGAATACGAGGTTCTGGAACGCATCCGGTGTGTCCTTGCAACTGGGAAGTTCCGGTATCCGACTGCAGCTCAGTTCGCTGCGGACGCTGTTGCTGGGTGGGGTGGCATTCGCCACACCAGCCGGCGAGAAGACGGGTGTGCAAACGGCAGCTGAGACCAAGTTTCCGCTTTTTCTGGACAAGGACGCGGCAGATGCCGCCTCATACAGCAGGAAGATCACGGTTGTCTCTTATTTCCCGGGATCGATACGGGGGATTGGGCCCGGGTCGGAGGTCACCGTGCATGGGCTTGTCGTCGGTCACGTCATAAGCGTGCGGTTGAGCTATGACCGTACTAGGGATGCAGTGACTGCGCCGGTGGAATACGAGATCGAGCCCGAGCGCTTTGTCGGGATCGGCAACAAGGTTTATGCAAATCTGCACACTGCGGTCGAAGATGCAGTTCGGCGCGGACTGCGTGCCAGTCTGACCAGTGCCAGCCTGATCACAGGCCGGCAGATGGTGACGCTGGATTTCGACGCTCGCGCACCACCCGCCATATTGACCATGGAAGGACCCAACTTCGTTCTGCCGACGGCACCGGGCGCGGGTTTCGCGGGCCTTGCAGCCTCGGCAACCGCATTGCTTGATCAGGTGAATACGATTCCGTTCAGCCGAATCGGCGACCATCTAAGCAGCATTCTACACGCGACCGATGAGCTGGCGCACAACCGGCAGATGCGTGATGCCCTGGTTAACGTCGCCGCGACGTTGAGAACCACAAAGACGCTGATGAGCCACGTTAACAGCGAGCTTGATCCGACTTTGCGGAAGCTGCCGGGAATTTCTGTGGGCCTAGATCACACGATGACGAACATCAACAAGCTGGCCTTATCGCTCAACAATGGCTACGGCGACGAAACCCAGTTCAACAGAAGTCTCGAACGTTTGCTGGTGCAACTCAATGATGCGGTCCGGTCGATTCGTTCCCTCGCCGACCTTTTGACACGGCATCCCGAAGTTCTGATAAAAGGCCGCGCAGGAGAAGGTCCGTGACACGACGGGGCGCAAGACCGCCGAGCCTGACGGCACTTTCTGTCATCGTCTTGTTGGCTGGTTGCGCCTCATCCCCCAACCCTGTGATGTACACAGTAGAGCCCGTTCCAGGCTTGCAGCGCAGTGGCGTACCGCAAGTAATCGTACTGGAGCAGATCAGCCTCGAACGTTATCTCGAGAGATCCCAAATCGTACAATCGTCATATTATTACCGTCTCAATGTGATGAACAACAACTGGTGGGGCGAGCCGCTCGACGCCATGCTCAGTCGTGTCCTGGTAGACGAACTGCAGCAACGCCTTGCACCCGCGGTGGTTGTCAGCGAAACGGGCGCGATTTCCCCCACGGCGGGCGCCACAGTCTCTGTCAATATCCTGCGGCTTGACGAGGACGCGAGAGGAATGCTCGTGCTGGAAGCGCAATATGGGGTGACGTTCCACGCCCGGGCGGCGCCTGTCCTGCGCAGCTTCCGATTTGTGATGGCACCGCCGGTGAGGGGTGTGGCTGGCGAAGTCGCGGCGATCACCACCGCGGTTGGGCGACTGTCCGATGCCATTGCTGCCGCGGTGGCAGTGGGTCCACGGGCCCGATGACGCAGTCGCGCGAGGCCGATACCGCCTCTCCGTCGATGCTGCGTGCGTGTTCGGGCTGCGGCCTGCTTCACACTGTACCGCACTCGGCGCAGCGTGAGACGGCGTATTGCGGACGGTGTCTCACGGCGTTGCATCGCGTCACCGGACATCCACTGGATCATGGCCTCGCGTTGACCATAGCGGCGCTCGTGCTCCTCATCGTTATGTGCACCACCACGCTGATGACCGTGCAGACCGCTGGCATGACCCACAGCGCCGATCTGCTATCCGGACCGGCCGAATTAGTCAGGCGCGGCATGTCACCGCTAGCGCTGGTGGTGATCTTCGTGACCCTTGTGGCGCCATTCATCAAACTGGGAGGGACACTTTACGTGTTGATCCGGCTGCGACTACCCTCGCCCCCGGCCTATCTGCGCCAAGTGTTTGCGGTCGCCGAGCGTCTGCGACCTTGGACGATGATCGAGGTCTTCGTGTTCGGGGTGTTCGTTGCGTACGCCAAGCTCGGCGACTTGGTTCACATCACGCTCGACGTCGGCGTCTATGCGTTGCTTGCTCTCACGGTTGTGTCGGTCTGGGCCGACAGCGCGTTGGATCGGGAGTTGATCTGGCAGCAGCTCGATCCCGACGGCCCGCGACCGGATCGGTCGATGATGGCTGATGGCGCTGATGTGATAGGCTGCGGAACATGCGGCGAGGTGTCGCTAGCACCATACGATCAGGTTCACCATTGCCCACGCTGCGGCAGCCGCCTGCATGCCCGCAAGACGGACAGCATCTCGCGCACCTGGGCATTGGTGGTCGCTGCTGCGGTGATGTACGTGCCCGCGAACTATTTTCCCGTTCTGACCGTGATGCAGCTCGGTGCCGGCTCACCCAGCACGATCATTGGCGGCGTGGAAGAACTGGTCGCCGCTAGGTTGTATCCGTTGGCGGCGCTGGTGTTCTTCGCCAGCATCGCCGTGCCGATGCTGAAGCTAATCGGCCTGTCGGTCATGTTGATCACCACGCAGACCGGCCGCTCAGAGTGGCTGCGCGACCGGACGCGCCTGTATCACGTGGTGCGCTGGATCGGCCGCTGGTCAATGATCGACATATTCATGGAGGCCCTCTTGGGCGCTTTGGTGAAGTTCGGCAGCGTCGTTACGATCGAGCCCGGGATCGGCGCGCTGGCGTTTTGTGCCGTGGTCATTCTGACCATGTTTGCAGCTGAGTCATTCGACCCACGTCTGATGTGGGACGCATCAACACGACGCAGCGCCGCCTTGCAAGGCGCGTGATCGACGGCGCATCAGAAGCTCATCCACTAGGATAGATTCGCGTTGTGTTTGAGCCTTCCATGCCCATTCCTGCCATCAGCCCGTGCTGCCCGAACCGGAACGCATAAACGTATTGGGTCAGGGTCGTTGTGTTCAGACCCGCCGCAGCACCATTATCCTCCGCGACAACACTGGGGCCAGATCCAATCGCCCATCCGCTGCTTTTTCGCAGGTAATCCAAGGCGGTCATAGAGAGCAGGGCATAACTGAATTTCTGCGCGCCGGCCTGAAATCCAAAGGACGCCGTCGATATGTTGTGGTACCCAGCCGGCCTGCCGCCCAAACGAAGCAAGCCGTTGCCGCTTGCCCACCAACCAGAAAGCCTGCTGAGCTTCGCCGATGGCTCCGTCCATGGTCAGACCGGGCGCATCGATTTTGTCGACGTCACGGTCGATCCGAGCACCGGCCTGATTAGTTTCCTGGCGACCTGAGGTGAGTGACTTGATGGAAATTTAAAAACCAACGCCGCGCGTGGTTCGCAACAGAGCGCCACTCAATACAACAACCCACACGACGGTTGAGAGACCAGACCCCGACCTGGGCCTGGCAAGCGTCGGGCTGCCTCGGCTTGGTTATTTGTCACGAGTGCCCGCCGGGATACAGTCCTTGCGTCGCCGGCGGCGGCGGGCGCGGCGGCGGGGCGCGCGAGATGACAAATGCCAGCCAGACATTCCAGCCGGAAGGCCGGTTCTTGGCAGCGAATTCCTTGTAGCCCTTCACGCTGACGTAGACCTGTGCACCGTTGCCGATCGGAAAGGCATAGCCGACCTGCGGACCGACGCCCCCAACGCGTGACTCGAAGCTGCCGAGTGTCGCGCCGGCCCCGGTGTCCGGGCTTATCTGATTATAGAAATAACCGACCAGACCGAGCTGGACGTGGTTGGAAAAAAAGTGAGACGTACCCCAGTCTAGATGCAGATCCACACCGTTCTGATAATTGGCCGCGTCATTTCTGAAGTTGTACGTGAGGCCTAGCGTGATCGAAGCCTCATTGCCGCTCGCTGGATTGAAATAGCTGTACCCACCCCCGCCATCGATCGCACCGTGACCGAGACCGGTATTGGCCAGGCGGGTTACATCATACGACCCTACCGGGATATCGCCGGTGAGATAGGTCAAGAAGTTGTTGACACCCCTGTTCCATTTGAGCGTCGCTTCGGGAAGCATGTCGCCGAATGCCGTGATTGCGTCGCTGCGACTGCCGGAGATCGTGTGCCCCATCGGCCCGCTCAGCGTCGCGTTGATGGTTGCTTGTGGATGGCCGCCCACGCCAAGAAGACTGATCGCGGCCTGTCCGCCCAGCACAGACTCTGCGAAGGTATAGGTGGGACCGAAGGCCAAGAGGTCGGCATTCGCATTGACACCTGCCACAACGTGCCCGCCCAACACGAAGCTCTTGCCACCACCGGCCGACACCGACGAGTGATAATAAAGCGTCGTGAAGGACGGACCAGGCGTCACCGGTACCGCGGCCATACTGCCGAACAATCCAGGGAGCCAAAAGCTTATTCCGCCGTCGTCCGCGTGTGATCGAGACGGCAGCAACATTGCTACCAGCACGAGCGCCGTGCTGAAACGCCACCGTTCGCGCACGACCATCTTCAGTCACCGACGGGTTGTTGCATCTTCTCAAGGATCTGGTCTACCGTAAAGCTTTGCGGTCGCTGCCGTGGTGGATAGTCCTTGAACGTCGTAACAAATTCTGCGACGATGGCTTGGCCGGCCAAAAACATATAGCCCTTGCGCAGGCTCCACGACCAATAGCTGTTCGATGTGATTTGCGCGCGCTCGTACGGGTCCATCCGCATATTGAAGATCAACGGCAGTCGCCGAACGGTGAATGGCTCGCCCCAGATATCCAGAGTGCCCGCCGTCTTTTGTTCCGCAAATACCAGCTTCCAATTATAGAAGCGTAGAGCTACGAGGTGGCCATCGTCGTCGAAATAGATGAAACCCTTCCGTTCCGACTTCTCTTGCTCGCCGATTAGGTGCGGCAGCTGATTGTAACCGTCCAGATGCACTCGATAGGTCCGGTCTCCAGTCTGCCAGCCTCGTAGCAAGCGCTCCTTTACGCCGCCGTCACCCACTGCGGCCAACAGGGTCGGAAACCAGTCGTGCCCGGAGACGATCTCGTTTGAGACGCTCCCGGGCTTGATATGTCCGGGCCAGCGGATCATAGCTGGAACACGGAATGCTCCCTCCCAGTTTGTATCCTTCTCGCTGCGGAATGGCGTCATTGCCGCGTCGGGCCACGAATTCATGTGTGGTCCATTGTCAGTCGTGTAGAGCACGATCGTGCTCTCTGCGATCCCGAGATCATCCAACGCCTTGAGCAATTTGCCTACATCGCCGTCATGCTCTATCATACCGTCAGCGTACTTATTGTCGGGCATGCCGCTCTGCCCACGCATCGATGGACGGATATGCGTGTTGAGGTGCATCCGGGTCGTGTTCATCCAACAGAAGAACGGCTGCTTCGCCTTCGCCTTACGCGTGATGAAGTCTACCGCCGCACTGGTTGTCTCATCGTCTATGGTTTCCATACGCTTACGGGTTAGCGCGCCGGTATCCTCGATCCTCTGCTTCCCTACTCTGCCGAATCGCGGATCGGTCGTTGCGTCATCATGATTTGTGGCGAAGCTCTTGATCACGCCGCGCGGGCCAAATCGCTCGCGAAAGCGCGGGTCCTTCGGATAGTCGGGATCTTCGGGATCCTCTTCCGCATTCAGGTGATACAGATTGCCGAAAAACTCGTCGAAGCCGTGCACCGTCGGCAAGAACTCATTCCGGTCGCCGAGGTGGTTCTTCCCGAACTGACCTGTCGCATAGCCGTGCGCCCTCAACGCCTCAGCAATGGTGATATCGGCAGCGTTCAACCCGATCGTCGCGCCGGGAATGCCTACCTTCGACAGGCCCGTGCGTAAAGTCGACTGGCCAGTGATGAACGATGACCGCCCCGCTGTGCAACTTTGCTCGGCGTAATAGTCCGTGAACATCATCCCTTCTCGGGCGATTCGGTCGATGTTCGGCGTGCGATATCCCATCAGTCCAAAAGTATAGGCACTGATATTGGATTGACCGATGTCGTCGCCGAAGATGACCAAAATATTCGTTGCGCCGCTGTTCGCGCTACTCTGCGTCGCCGGTTGCCCCTGGGTGGTACCCTGGGCATGAGCTGTGGAGATCAGCCCTCCGGCCGTCACCAGGGCGCTGCCACCGAGCAGCATCGATCGCCGATCGGGCTGCGTGGGTCGGTCGTTTTCCTTAGCCATGACATCTCCTCCGTGGATTCTTAAGTCGCTCGCAGGACGCATCGAAATCCGACGTGGCATGTCGATGTGTCGATCGGCTCTGCATGTCGGGCGGCGGGCCGGTAGCGATAGCAGTAATTCTCTGCGCAGAGATGCGAGCCGCCCTTCAGCACTTTGCGGGGAATCATGATGGCTGGCTGTCGCGGATCGTAGCTTTCCTGCTGCGGACCGCCGCGCGGGTTGTCCGGCACGCAACATGTGCTTGGCGCCTCGCAGCAGTGACGATTGGACCACCAATCACTGGTCCATTCCCAAACATTGCCGATCATGTCATAGAGGCCGTGGCCATTCGGCGGGAAAGATCCAACGGGCGACGTTCGCGCGTAACCGTCGGTGCAGAGATTCTTGTGTGGAAAATCGCCTTGCCAGGTGTTCGCCAGATGGCGGCCTCCCGGGCAGGCCTCGTTGCCCCAAGCGAATTCCGCGCCGTCCAACCCGCCGCGCGCGGCAAACTCCCATTCGGCTTCGGTCGGCAGGTCCTTGCCGGCCCAGCGCGCATATGCCTCGGCGTCGCAATAGGCGACGTGCACCACCGGATGATGGTCGAGGCCGCGGATCGAACTGCCCTTGCCATAGGGCCTTCGCCAGTTCGCCCTGAACTTGAATCTCCACCACTGTCTCCAGTCACGCAGGTCGACCGGATGCGCCGGGGGTGTGAATACCAACGAACCTGCATTCAACATATGCGGTAAGGCGCCAGGATAATCCTGTGGGTTCGGCGCCAACTCGGCCAAGGTAATGTGCCCGGTCGCCTCAACAAACGCACAATATTGAGCATTGGTAACCGGTGTGCGATCCATCCAAAATCCGCCGATGGTGACACGGTGCACCGGAGCTTCTTCTGGGTAATGACGGTCAGACCCCATAGCGAAAGTGCCGCTCGGAATCCACACCGTGTCCGGACCCATGACGTGCGCCGGTTTTACGGCATCGAGACTGGTGATCCTGCCGCAAAACGTCGATGCCACCTGCAAGTCGCAAGATCGTTGGTTGCTCATCAGCTGCCGGCATGTGGTTGTAGCGATACGTTATTCAGCCTTATCGCGTGCCGACTATGCGAATTCCGCAAGGCGCTAACACTCACGGTAACTTTCTAGAGTCACTGCTGAATTTCTGAATTGCCGTCTGAAATGGCTATGACCATCGTCCGGGAACGTTGTGTGAGCCGCTTTGCTGCGGCGGCCTTACTGCTGGAGCGGTGTTCTCAATGCACGAATGAATTGCGTTATCTGGCGTTGGGCCGGGACACTCACGATCGCCAGGATAAAGACCTGCGGCGGTTACGCGCGCCGGCGGATTTGGCGACCGGAGCGCTTGAGCATGCGGCTGGCGCGTCGCAGTGCGCCGAGCGGCTCCGCGATGCGGCACCGCCGGTTGGAGTGACGGGCGAGCGGGCCCGCTGTGCGCGGCGCATTGGGCGATAAGATACTCCAACGGCGGTCAAACAGTGTTTGCGCCGGTCTATGTTGCTGCCGGCACCAGGTGTGTTCCCATTTGGGAGCAAGACACGACAAGCATGCGATCGCGTGCCGATCCGATAGGCCCGGATCGGACGTCGCAAACGGTCCGTTCCCCGCGACTCTGCTGATTGCGCAGGAACTCGCCGGGTCCGTGTTGCTGTCCGCTTCTACCGCCGCCTGCTTCGACACTGACGACTGGACGCCGGAATGCCGGCTGAGGGCACCACCGCCCGACGTAGGCAATCGTCAGGCCGCGGATGGTCAGGATCTCCCAAAAGCGCTGGGACATGCCGGCAACGTTGCAAAGCACCGTGCGATCGTTGCGGAATATGCATAGCGTGGCTTCAGCTGAGACGAGTAGCTTTTCGCTTCTCATGCCATCAGCAGGGGGATTGGCATTAACGAACCGCCGGAGACGCGCGCTGCGAAACACCCAGACCGCCGCAACGCAAAAGGTTCGCGCAAGTCTCGTGTGGTGCGGACCCGCTGGGTGCGAGGAGGGACGTTCGTTATGGGCTCCGATCGGCATTATCCCGAAGAACGGCCGGCACACACCGTGCGTGTACATGGGTTCTGGATGGACACACATCCCGTCACCAATGCCGAATTTGCCGCGTTCGTAAGGGCAACAGGTTATGTGACCGCGGCGGAGCAGCCGCTCGACCCACACCTGCATCCGGGCGTTGTGCTCGGGTCGAGGGCACCAGGTTCGTTCGTGTTCTGCAAGACCACCAAACCGGTGGATCTCGAGAATCCCGAATGCTGGTGGAAATGGACACCTGGCGCGTGCTGGCGACGTCCGGACGGGCCGCACAGCTCGATCGCCAAGCGCGCCGATCATCCCGTGGTCCACGTCAGCTTCGACGATGCGCGTGCTTACGCGGCGTGGGTTCGTAAAGCCCTGCCGACCGAAGCCGAATGGGAATATGCCGCCCGCAGCAGATCCAGCGGTGCGGAATTTGCCTGGGGAACCGAATTCAACCGCGACGGTCGTTTCATGGCCAATACCTGGCAAGGCGAGTTCCCATGGCAGAACCTTTGTTGTGACGGTTATGAGGGAACCTCACCTGTCGCATCGTTTCCGGCAAACAGCTACGGCCTCTATGACATGATAGGCAATGTTTGGGAGTGGACCAATGACTGGTTCTCCCGCGACCACAATGTGGGCACTCATCAGTTGTCGTCGGTGCACAATGATCCGGTCGGCGGGCTGATGGAGGCGAGCCACGATCCTGCACTGGCATCGCGCCCGGTTTATCGCAAAGTTATAAAGGGTGGCTCATTCCTGTGCGCGCCTAATTATTCCCGGCGTTACAGGCCGCCGGCGCGGCAGGCCCAGATGATCAACAGAGGCCAGAGTGACCTTGGCTTCCGCTGCGTTGTGCACACCTACGACGCCAGCACCGCGGCCGGGCAGGACGTCGGCTGGGTAGCCTGGGAGGAACGATAACCTACGATGTGTACACGAGCCTTCCCTGCGGCGAGATCGGTTTTGGCCCGGGCAAATCAGACAGTGCAGCCGATCGCCGAGGCAATGACGCGGCAACCGCCCGCTCAACGGTACCGCGAAGCCGAGCGGGCGTTTTTGCTGAAGTCGGCCACGGAGGCCCGGTACAGCCGCATCAGCGTTGAAAACGTGCGGCGCCAAGCGAAAGGGCATCGCCGCCTGGTTGAGGATCCCGAAGCTGCCGGCCCGCACGCGCGATGGCGGGCAACAGAATATGTGTTTCACCAGATCGCCGATCAGCACAGCGACAGACTATCGCATTGCCGACGATCGACTGTTGCTATCCCATCCCCGCAACTGCGCCCTCGAGACGACCCGCGGCCCTTCCCGCAGGTAAGGGAAGCCCGCCGATTGGGGCTGACAGAGTACGCGGGCTGCGGGGCCTGGCGCTGTCGCTGCGAGCGCGAATTGGCCATCCCCTTGCGCGCTATGCCACGCCGTGTGCGCAACGGCTGGCGCGCGGCCCTGTCGAAGCCCGTCAGGTGGCAAAAATCGTCGATGATTTCGGATCAAGTCCGGCGTGCGGCAAAGCGAACGCTCGGGACGCCATCGCACCTGTCAATCGGACGGAGCGCGGCGACAACACGTTCCGCGCAGCGGCGCACACTGGGCGAATTCAGACCAGGACGTCGCACGCCTTTTTGTCGATTATGGTTTCCTAGCGCAACGGTAACGGGGGAGGAAAGGGATGTCCAACATGACGGCGTCGCTGCTTGCAGGATGCCTGTTGCTCGGTGGAGCGGCCGGCGTCGCACACGCCGCGCTCACCGAGGATGAATTCCAGTTGCGTAACACCGGTGACTTCGTAGCGCTGTGCACTGCAGCCTCCGACGATCGCCTGATGACTGCGGCCGCCAATTTCTGTCAAGGTTTCGCGGTTGGCGTGTATCGCACGCTGCAGGATGAGCAAGCGGCAATGCGCACACGGTTGTTCTGTCCGCCACAGCAAACGCCGTCACGCACCGAGGCGATCGCACACTTTGCGCAATGGGTGCAGGCCCGCCCGTCGCTTATGCAAGGGCGAGCCGAGGATTCAATCCTGGCCTACTTGCAGGACCGTTTCCCATGCGCGACGAACCGTCGATGAATGTTGAGAAGGGGGCGGATCATGAAAAGGATAATCGTCACAGTGTTCTGCGTCGTCCTTATGGGCTGCACGGGCATGAACGACACCCAGCAGCGTGCGTTGACCGGAACAGCGGGCGGTGCGGCGGTCGGCGCGGTGCTGGGCGCTATCGGTGGCAATGCAGGTCTGGGTGCCGTGGCAGGCGCGGGTGCCGGGCTGGTCGGCGGCCTGATCTACGATTCGGTCAAGAAAAACGAGAAGTCGGCCTATCAGCAGGGCTATGCGGCGGGCCACAGCCGATGAATCGCGAGGGACTATTATGAACATGTCAAGACGGGCCGGCGCCGAGTTCTTCGGCACGTACTGGCTTGCGTTCGGTGGTTGCGACAGTGCAGTGCTCAGCGCGGCCTTTTCGTCATTGGGCATCGGTTTGCGTTCGCATTTGGCCTGACCGTGCTGACGATGGCCTATGCGGTCGGGCATATCTCGGGCGGACATTTCAATCCTGCGCTCACGGCTGGGCTGTGGGCTGCCGGGCTATGTTCAACCGGCAATGTGATTCCATACATTTTTGCGCAAGTGGTCGGCGCAATCGCTGCCGCATCGGCGCTGTATCTGATTGCATCAGGAAAGGCGAACTGAGTTCCAGGCAGCTTCGCATCGAACGGCTACGGCGACCTCAGCCCCGGCAGATACAATCTGACCTCGTGCTTCGTGACCGAATTGGTGCTGACATTCTTCTTCCTTCTGATCATGGTGAGGTGCACGTCGTAAGACTCGGCAGCCGGCTTCGCCGGCATCCCCATCGGTTGCTCTAACCCTGATGCACCTCGTGGCGATCCCTGTCATCAACAATCCGGTCAATCCCGCGCGAAGCACTGGTCCTACCCTCTTCGCAGGCCACGAATATATCAGACAGCTCTAGATGCTCTGGTGTGGACCGATCCTGGGTGCCCTGATCGCCGGGCTGGTGACGCGGTGGTTGCACGAAGTCGGAGATACAGTGCCTCAACAGGTGATACAGGCGGCGCGATAGAGCGCTGTGAAACAGACTGGTGCTTGCGAAATCTGCATAGGCGGCGGGACAGGAAACCGCATAGCATATGCATTAATAACGGCCGTCACCATGACGGAGATCCGCCATGCCTTATGTCGGCAGGATAGGGAAACCCTGCGCATGAACCAAACCATCGGTGTCTTGGTGTTGATGACGGCAGTAGGCAGTATTGTACTTCCTGCGGTTGCGCAGCAGCCAGAAGCCTCCGCTCAGCAAACCACGGAGAGCAGCTCGCAGCATCTGTCTCCCGCGGCGCTGCAGCAGATCATCGCCCCGATTGCGCTTTATCCCGATGACCTGCTCTCCGTGGTGCTTCCAGCATCAACCGAGCCTTTGCAGTTGGTCGAGGCCCAGCGCTTCCTCGCGCGGCACACGGCAAACCCGTCCGCGAAGCCGCCAGCGAGCTGGGATCCATCGGTTATCGCCTTGCTAAACTACCCCGACGTCGTTGAGATGATGAACAAGGACCTAGACTGGACGCAGCAACTCGGTAGCGCGATGATCGACCAGCAGGTCGATGTCCTGAGCGCCATACAGGATTTCCGCAAGAAAGCGTATGATGCGGGCAATCTGAAGTCGGATCCAAAGCAGACCGTCCGGGTCGAGCACCAGTCGATTGTCGTGCAGTCCGCCGACCCGCAGGTGATCTATGTGCCGCGATACGATCCACAGGTTGTCGTGGCGCCTGTCCCGGCGGGGGCGCCGCCGGCCTATGTTTATTCGCCACCCTATCCGCACTACGCCAGCCCAGCAGCAACGTTCGCGACCGGCGCGATCGTCGGTGCGACCGTTGGTTTTGCCATCGGCTGGTCCTCACATGCCGTTTACAACGGCAACTGGGGCTGGAGCGGAGGCAACAACGTCAACGTCAATCGCAATGTGAACGTCAACAACGTGCAGCGGGCCGAATTCAATAATCGTGTTACTGCGAACCGCGAAAACGCCTGGCATCCCAACCGAAACACGACGGCCCGTCAGCAGAACGCCCTCGCTGCGCGCGGAGGGGCGGGGCGCGTCACATCTGGCAGCGTCCGCTCGGGCCTCGCCGGCCGTCCGAACGGCGGCGCGCCGGGTTTCGCTGGCCGCCCTAACGGCGGCACAGCCGGACACTCGTTTGGCGGCGCGCGGCCGGCGCAGGGTGCAAATCGCCAGGCGGCGTTCGCCAACCGCTCGCCAAGCCAGGGTGCCGGTCACGCCGCGCGGTTTGGCGGCGCGGGTCAAGGTGGCGTGCGTCCATCATTTCAGCAGCGACCGGGCGGCGCTTTCGCCGGAATCAGCAGCGGGGCACAGGCAAATCGCTTCAGCAACCGTGGCGGCGCCAGCCTCGGTTCCGCCAATCGCTTCGCTGGTGGCGGTCGCTTTGGCGGTGGCGGCGGCTTTGGCGGCGGCAGATTCGGTGGAGGTGGGCATGGCTTCCGTCGTTAGGACATATCAGGCGATCGGCTACGTGCTCGCGGCACTGATCCTGTGCGGCGCGGCCGGTGAAGCGACCGCCCAGGACGCAGCGCCGGCGACCGCGGCACAGGCTCAGTTCTCATCACCCGAGGCGGCTGTGCAGGCCGTGACTACCGCACTCGCCAAGGACGACACCGACGCATTGGTCGAAATTTTTGGGCGAGATCATGCGGTGGTAGTGCTAGGTCCCGATGCGGCCAGCGGCCGTGTGATCCGCGACCGCGCTGCCGACATGCTGCGGCAGAACATCAAGTTCCGGCGTGAAGGCCCGAATAAGATCGTGCTCGTCGCCGAGAACGGCTGGCCGATGCCGATCCCTCTCACGCGGCACGACAACAAATGGACGTTCGACACCGCAGCCGGGGAGCAGGAGATTCTGGCCCGACGCATCGGTGAGGACGAACTGGCGGCAATCTCAACGTTGCGGGCGTTCGTGTCGGCTGAGCATCGCTACGCCGAGGCGCACAGAACCCCTGGGCAGCCGGCACTGTACGCAGCCTATGTGCAGAGCACGCCTGGGGAGACGGACGGCCTGTGGTGGGATGCCGCAACCGCGAGCAAAGCGGGTCCCAGCCCGTTGGCACATTTCGCCGATGAGAATGCGGCGTTTCTGCAAGACCGCACACCGGGCGATCCGTTCCGCGGCTACTTCTTCCGCATCCTGACCGCGCAAGGCCCGCATGCACACGGTGGCGCGCGCAGCTATCTGCGGTCAGACGGTAGCATGGCCGGCGGGTTCGCGATGATCGCATGGCCCGCTTCCTGGCGCGAAGGTGGCGTGATGACCTTCCTGGTCGGTCCGGACGGCAAGGTCCTGCAGCAGGATTTCGGTCCCGACACACAGACGGCGGTCAATGCCATCAATGCTTATGACCCGAACCCTGAGTGGCAACTCGTAGGGCCATAGCCGACGTGACGATCGAACCCCTGCACGCTGGCAGGCGGGTCGATCCGCACAGGTTCGTCCCCTTCGTAGTGCATGAACTGCTACGCGTCCTTCCGCCGACTCTTTACTTTTTCATCGGCTTCAACCTGGTCTTGCTGACCAAGCGCCTGTTTCTCGCCGAGTACCTGATCCAGTACACGGGCTTTTTCATTGCCACCACCGGCGCCCTGATCGTTGGGAAGGTGACACTGGTAACTGACAGGATGCCGTTCCTGCGTCGCTTCGATTATGCGCCGCTGGCGTATCCCATCTTGTTCAAGACTGCGGTCTACACGCTGATCGTGTCCCAGGTCAGATTGCTGGAGCTTGTCCTCCACTTCCTGGTGAGGGGAGGGCTGATCGGTGGCGGCCGTTTCCTCGGCTACGCGCTCGGTCAGTTCAGTTGGTCACGCTTCACCGCAACGCAAATATGGATCGCCGTTTTGTTTCTAATCTATGAGACCGCGGTCGAGCTGGACAAATTGCTCGGCGACGGCGAACTGGCAAAGATTCTGTTCACGCGCCGTTCGTCGAAGCTGAAATCCACGCGGCGCATTCGCATTCGCCTGTTGGTCCAGCTTGCGCGCCTGACGGACACTTATTCGCTGTCAGTGCTGTCGAGTCCGGACTCAGCAGCACATGCCAAGCTGATTACAATTCTGCGAAATCTTGCGAGCGAGCATCAGGCCGATTGTACCTAACAGTGCCGCCTCAAACTCGCAGCGCGCTGTGACGGCCCGTTGCGAATCTCGCATAGACGTACGAGGCGCGATCATCGGAAATCGCCGCGCGCGCTGGCGGTACGTTCTCAGCCGGCGGGCTGTGACGGCCGTCGCAGGACCGTCGGGTGACACGATTCCCTAAAGAGGAGAACGTCGTGACAATCGATTGGCTGATGGCTATGCGGCTTTCGTTCGCACGATGGGCAATTGTCACGCGTTATTCAAGCATGTCTACGCGTGGGAAGCTGCTGTGGCGGACTATTGAGAGCGCCGTGATGATGAGTTGGCGCGACGATCCACTTGTGACGGATCACCGGCGTGCTTCGCGTGCTCGTTTAGCGGCCGTGCGCTGCGTTGATGATTCGGCCTCCGTCGACACAGCCCAGGTGCAGTTACAGGCGCTAGTTCCGTACTTCCGTGGTCGCAGGCGACGGGTGCTCCAGCGAACTGGCGGAAACTGCATGCCACACAACGCGCTTACGCGGAGGAATTTAGCGTATCCAACCTATGGTTTGCGGAATCTGCATAGCCGGCGCGTTTGCCAATTGTGCACGCTCCACAGAGTTGCTTCGTAAGCCGCGCCAATGCGAGAGGCCTCTTGCAGCAACGCATCAACGATACCTGTTACGCACGATTGGAGATCTCACAATGTTGTAGTGACGTAAATTTCCGCGAAAGACCCTGAGTCGAGAGATCGGGCCTGAGCACTAGCGGCAAGGCTATAGGTGTCCATCGGAAGCAGACGGAGTGTCGCGAATGAGGATGTTAGCAGCTCGAAGCGGTTGGCCCTCGCTCACCCTTACACCGAACCGAATCTGCGTGCTACTCTGCGCGGCTGTAGCTACCGGGTGTGTCACGCCAGTGCAGCCACTTCCCCCGGGCGCCGGGACGGCTGTGGGTTATGCGGGGCAGGCGTCTGCCCGCATTGTAGCCGTTCAACGTTCCACCCGTCTGATCACCGTACAGTCTCCCTCGGGTCAAGAGGCCACTCTCTACGTCGATCCGGCGGTCAGAAACTTCAGCCACATACGAGCCGGCGACAGCGTGCGGCTGACGTACCAGAGAGTTCTCGAGGTCCACGTGCACGGTCCGACAGCGCCGTCTCCAGGTGTGCTCGTGGATCAAGACGTAGCTACAGCAGCTCCTGGGGAACGTCCTGCAGCGCTTTGGCGTGGTCGGACGACCCGTACTGTCCAGGTGATTAGCATCGATCGCAAAACGCGTACCGTTACCTATCGCGAGCCGGACGGTTCGCTGGACAGCGTCGTTGTGCAGGATCCCCGGAACTATTGGTTGGTCGATCGGTTGACCCCGGGCACGCTCGTTGATGTGACGGACCACGAAACATTGGCGGTATCGGTGGAACGGATCTGAGGACGCACACGGGGTCCGGCTGCCGCAGAACACTATGGATTTCAGCCGACGCATCGCTGCATCGAAGCGGCATCTCAGACACAGTCCATACTTCACTTCCTCAGGCGCTCCGCAAACCGTGCAACCTCTTGTATGACAATCGCGGGAGAGTGGTGCCGAAGGCGATCGAGGTTGGGCCGTTCGTTCTACGGGCCAAACCCGACGATGCGGCCTTCGCTCAACGCCTGCCCCCGCGGGCGCCAGCGCAACGGCCGCGACACACACCGACGCGTCACGATCAGCCATTTCATCCGCCGCATGCCGCCGCGGCAGGTGCCGATTATCAATTTCTTCAATCGGTTTTGATCCACTCTGAACGTCCGAGACCGATGCCGTGCTTGCTACCGGAAGGAAATGAATAATGACGGTTACTCGCAGATCTGTGCTCGCCGTGCTCGGTGGCACCGCGGCGCTTCCGATTTGGCACATGGATGCGCTGGGTGAAGATCTTGCGAGGACTTACGATGCGGTCAGGGAGGCGTACCTCTATCTGCTCGGTCGTGCGCTAGTGATCCGACAGGAAAAGATCGATAGCAGCTCACAAGGATTCACCTACAACATAATCCAATACACGCCTATCGGCGAGGCGGATTGGGTCAATCCGAACCTTGACACCGCCTATCTGCAGGCCTGGTTTGCCGTCGGTGTAGACGCCCCAGTGATCTTCGAGGTACCCGAAATCAAAGATCGATACTACACCGCCCAGATACTCGACGAGTGGGGTGAGGTCATCGCCAATATCAACGAGCGCACCTTCCCCTCGAAGCCGTTCGGTAAGTTCGCACTGGTCCATCCAAACTCGGCGGCGCCTCTCCCCCCAGACGTCGGCCGCATCGAGCTGCATTCGAGCAAAGCCAAGCTCCTCGGTCGCGTCGAAATCAAGAGCGACAAGGACGTCGCGTTGCGCCTCCAGCACGGGTTCACGGCCACGGTCCAAGGCTCTTCGACGGTCGCTCCGCCTCCGCCGATGACGATGTTCGACAACAAGGCTCTGATCGGAGCCGCGATATTCGACGATGTCGATCGGACGCTGTCGAGCGCTCTCGACGTGGCGCCGAACGCGGCCGAGATGCAGCAGAAGGTGAGGGCGGTAGCGGCTCATGTCGCGTCAGGAGCGCAGGCGCAGCGTGTGGTAGACGCGCACATCCGCAGAATCGTTCCGGAGTTCATCGAGTACGCCTTTACCAAGAGCGCGCCATACCGCAATCATTGGGTTGGCGGCAGTCCAGTCGGGAATTATGGGGCGAACTACCGGCTTCGGACCGTTGCCAACTACGCGGGTATCTGGGCCAACACCATCGATGAGGTCATCTACTTCGTCGCGGCCCGCGATGCCGATGAACAGGCACTGAACGGCTCGAACAGCTACGGCATGCATTTTGCGGCTGACAAGCTGCCGTACATGGTCGTCAACGCCTTTTGGTCCATCATTCTGGTCGATGTGCCCGGCTACCGCGTCGTGCCAAATCCGCTCAACCGGTTCAATTTCAACAACTACTCACCGCTTAAGAAGCAAGCCGATGGGTCTTTGAAGATCGCGGTCGGACCGAGGCCCGTCGCGGGGGTAGCGGCATCCAACTGGTTGCCAGCGCCGGAAGGCAGGGCGTTTTCGCTGACGTTCCGCACCTACGTGCCAAAGGACATTGTGAAACGCGGGGAGTGGGCGCCGCCTCCGGTGACGAAGTTGAATTGATCGCGAATTGGAGGGGTCTTCGTCATGACCCATGACAGCATCGCTCGCCGAGACCTTCTGACTGGCGCAGCGAAATCGGTGGCGGTGGTAGCCGTTGCAGGGTCGCCGGGCGGCGAAGGCGCAGACCGAACCACCAGCACTCACGCCTTCGCCGGGCTGGACGCGCGCGCTGCCGCCGGGACCGGATGCGCGCATGAAGATGACCGAAGACTACGTTAGCCTGGTCGCGCGCGACGCCATTTCTGGGCTTGGCCGCTGGTCAACATGTACATTCGGCGCCTCTTTTACGCGAAAGTGAGGGATTTCGCGTGGCTCGGGCCGGTGCCATCTGCACCTCTCAACAACCTCGCGATGCTGACCGACTACATCACCCCCGGGGAGCGCAGCGTCGCCTGTCCTAATCAGGACGTCGTGTACGGCGCAGGGTTCCTGGCGTTCGACGTCTCGCCCGTCGTCGTCCAGGTCCCGGATTTCGGAGACCGGTTCTGGGTCTGTCAGATCGTCGACACGCGCACCGACGCTTCGCGAGCGTCGGTAGGATGTACGGCTCCACGCCGGGATTCTATCTCCTGGTCGGACCGGATTGGCGAGGGCCGGCGCTACCTTTCGCCACATCACGTGGGTCTGCGGATACCCATGCAGCAGCAACAGGGGCGGGCCGCTGCCGCCGGTCACCAGATTGATCGTAGCCCCACTCGTCTTGATTTGCCGCCGGTCGAAGCCACGGAAAAGGTCAGGCATTGTCGCCCCTATCTCGAAGAACGCCGCTTTGCGAGCCCATTGGGGCAGGACGCGATCGTCATCGTCGTTGCGCAGTGCTAGCCAGCCTCCACCTTGCGCCGCTGGCCGAACCTTGGCCGCACCACTTTGGCCGGCAGCTTGGCGAGATACGCTGCCCAATCGTTCATTAAGGCGCGGCGCTTCTCGAACAGATCGCCGCGCCGGTAGGCCGCTTCGACCGCAGCGGGGATGGCATGGGCGAGGGCCTGTTCGACGACGTGGTTCGGGTGCCCCGTCGCCTCGGCCGCCCAATCGCGGAAGGTGGAGCGGAAGCCGTGCACGGTGAGCTCGTCATGGCCCATGCGTCGCAGCACCGCGAGCATGGTCACGTCAGACATTGGTACCCGGTCCTTCAACCCGGGGAAGATCAGTCTCGACCCGTCGTTCAGCTCTGCCATCTCATCGAGGATTTCCGCGGCGCGCCGGCTGAGCGGCACGCGATGCTCGCGGGCACCCTTCATGCGCTGCGCCGGGATCTTCCAGACCGCTGCGTCCCGATCGATCTCCGCCCAAACGGCTGCGCGCACTTCGCCCGAGCGCGTGCCGGTCAGGATGGTGAACTCCAGCGTGCGGGCCGCGACGCCCGCACGCGCGCGCAGGGTCCGCATGAACGCCGGCGCTTCCTGCCAATCGAGGGCCGGGTGATGCGTCACTGTATGCACCTTCGATATGCGCGGCAGGAGTGACTTGAGATGCTATGGGGCGGTGGTGCGGACGGATAGCAACGCATCGCCGTGGTAGATCAACGACAGAAGTTGTCCCCATGGCCCGTAGATCAGCACAGCCGACCAGGCAAATCACCAAAGTC
>Ga0123356_10001455_pt1 | contig 26164 bp, 24 predicted proteins | sample TergutEmb28metaG_2_FD_92546 | JGI IMG/M metagenome (GOLD analysis project Ga0123356, IMG submission 92546) | Embiratermes neotenicus P3 segment gut microbial communities from Petit-Saut dam, French Guiana - Emb289 P3 | ecosystem: Host-associated > Arthropoda: Insects > Digestive system > Gut ...
GAAAGCACATTTCGGGAACCGTAACTTTTATTAATGTTTTCCAGAGTAAGCGCAATATTGCCCGAATGAGGCGGCGGCGGAAAACTAATATTTATTTTTTTTAGGGATTCGGGAATCTCTATAATTTCCATTTTTTCCAGACGTTTAATTAATTCCTGCGCAAAGGCGGCCTTGCTTGCTTTATAGCGAAAACGTCTTATAAGGGCTTCTGCTTTTGCAATTTCTTCCTGTTGTTCATAAAAACGCTTTACAAGCCCTTCAAGTTCTATCTGCCGTGTTTTTTCATAAGCGCTGTAATTTCCGGCATAATGTTTTAGGTTTCCGCCGAAAAGTTCATATACTTCATTAACGCACACATCAAGAAAATATCTGTCGTGGCTTACCAAAAGATATCCGCCCTTAAAATCATTCAGCCAGTCTTCAAGCCAATTTCTGGCTTCTATATCAAGATAGTTCGTCGGCTCATCCAGTAAAAGAATATCCGGTTTTTCCAGCAATACTTTTGCAAGAGCAATACGCATTTGCCATCCGCCGGAAAATTCACCGGTATCGCGGTCGATATCTTTTGCGGAAAAACCAAGACCGCAAAGCACCGAAGAAATATCACCTTCGCGCCTGTAGTAACCGGTGTTTTCAATTTGTTCCTGTATATTATGATGTTCTTCTACCAGCGCTTTTGTAGAAGAGCCGTCGCTTTTTGCTTTTTCCAGTAATTCGCCGGTTTTTTCCAGACGTTCCATTAAACTATGAACAAAAGCATAAGCAGTTTCCGCTTCGTCTCTTAGCGTTTTTCCGTGATGAACAATTCCTGCCTGAGGTAAATAGGAAATACGCGTTTCTTTTTGAACAGCGCGATCCCCTGAATCTGCCGCTATTTTTCCCGCGATTATTTTTAAAAGAGTAGTTTTACCGGAACCGTTTGCTCCTGTAAGGCATGAGCGCGAACCTGCCGCAAGGCGAAGAGAAACATCCTTAAGTATGTCCCTGTCACCAAAGCCAAGGCAAACGCGGGAAAATTGTACAAACGACATTATTGTGAAGGAGTATCTTTAAAAAAATACAGAACCATAGGCGATGAAGAACGCCGCATAACGGTTATATCTTCAATGCCGAACTCCGGTATAACTTCAAGACGCAGTCCCTGATTATCGATGGCATAAAGGAAATAAACAGTATTATTGGATCTGATATCGCTGAACTGCAAAGTAAAAGCGCCGTTGTATCGATCTTCAAAAGTACGCGAGATAAAAAGATCCATATTGATTCGGCCGTTGCCTCTTGTATCTGCGGAAATTAACTGCGGAACAAGAGATTCATAACCTGTCCAGGTAAAATCACCGGTGCGAAGCAATGTTATCGTTCCGTAATTGTTGCTTGTAAAAACAGGCCCCTGATTATAAATCGCCAAAAATTGATTTTCCCGTCTTGCGCTTTCCTGAAGAACAAGAGAATCGATATCGGTGGGAAGGGAAACAAATATAAAAGTACGCCGTGCTCCCGAACCTTCATGGAATGTAACTGCAAGGGTAGTGGGATTGCGAAGTACCATTAGAAGATTTGTTCCTTCAAACCGCCATGTGCTAGGACCGTCGGCGGTTATTTTATCATAAGTAAATTGTCTTTCTACTTCGGGCAGAACAATTCTTGCAACGCCTGTTTCATGTCCGGGATCAAACTGATATCCTCTTTCCAAATCCTGAAGATTTATACGCCTTTCGCTAATCATTTGCAGATACGATTCAGGCGACCAGGGTTTTGATAAAACACTTTCAAGTTCGGGATCCGGCGCTTCGCGTACTGTAGAAGAAGTATGCACAGATCTTTCATTTTGACTGAATATTCTTAACCTGTAGGAAAAGCAATAACCTATTACGCCGTCATTTGTCATTACTCTGTACCAGTCGCCCGGAAGCGGATCGCCTGTTGCGCCGATTGGCGGATTACCTCTTGCTACGCCGAGTATTTTTATAACTTCACCAAGACGCAGACGGTAAACACGGCGCGCATTGTTATCGGCGCGTTCGCGGATAGGAAGTCCGTCCTGCAGATTTTCGGCGTAAGACATTGCGTGTTCGGCAAAATCCGCAGCCCATTTTACAGCCTTTCTTTTGTTGCTGAAAAATTCCAGTTGTGTAAGAGGTATTTCCAGCTTGTAATCCCTGTTCGATTTTGCATTTTCGGGAATTCCAACAACCCAAATTTTTTCGATATTGGATCTTATGTACACAGGCAGAACAGTGCCGGAATCTACAGCCGGATCTTCTATAGACCACAGTAAAACTCCGTAACCGAGCCTTGAACACGATGAAACCGTCAAGGCAAAAACAAGGGACAATAAAACTGATACAAAAGTATATTTATTCAACGATAGCTATTATATCGGCCATTTTAAGGATGAGGTGTTCTTCCCCATCAACTTTAACCTGAGTTCCGGCATATTTGTCGTACATAACTCTATCGCCGCTTTTTACAGTGATAGCGTTTTTTTCTGTACCCGGTCCAACCGCAACAACCGTACCTGTTTGTGTTTTTTCCTGGGCTGTATCAGGAATAATGATACCTCCCGCAGTCTTAGCTTCATTTTTTTCGAGTTTAACCATGACCCGATCTGCCAAAGGTTTGACTTTCATGTCCTATCTCCTTAGAAATTATTGTTATTATTGTAAATATTATAGTACATAAATCAATTTAATCTGTCAAGTTCCATCTGGGCGGAAATGCTGTCCGGGTCAAGTTCAAGAGCGTATCTGAACGCGCGGCGGGCATCTCCTGTACGATTCGCGGCTAAAAAGCATTTTCCCGCCTGTACCTGCAGCCTGGCGGCAGTTTTTGGGTTATACTGCGCGGATATCATTTTTGACATAGCCAATTGATATTGTTCTATAGCTTGCCCCCTGGATCTTGCGCTTTCCAGAATACGGCCAAGATTCGCGTTAACATACCAGGGCGCATCCTGTTCCGGAATTGAACGTAAAATATTTTCGGCAATATCAAGGTTTCCTTCATTCATGTATCTGAGTGCCCTGTAAACATCGATCCAGGGCGCGGATAACTGCAGGATAAACAGGCGATCCATTAAGATTCTCGCTTCGTTATAATCACGCTGGAAAAAGAAATGCCATGCCGCCCATCTGTATATTTCTTCATTTTTTTCATGCCTGTCCAAAAGCAGCCAGGTTTCCGCTATTTGGCGTCCAAGATTTTGCCCCTGTACATGACGTTTGGAAATTTCCAAATCGATATACGGGTAATCCTCGGGCGAAAAGGTAACAGTATTTCGCAGAAGCTGAAGAGCGGCGGAGTAGTTATCCAGCATACGGCTGTAACGGATTAATCCAAATTGCCTGCTGTTTGAATTTGATGAAGTATCAAGATTTACCAGCCTGTTTAAAAACGCGGTTTTTTGTTCACGGTCATCTGTGACCACAGAAAGATTATAAAGACTTGTTTCGTTGGAAGAATCGGCTAAAATATTCCAGATAGCAAAGGCCATATCGATGTATCCTCCAAGATACAGCGCGTCTGCCTGACGTATCATTGCATATTCATCATTAACGATATAGGAAAATAATTCCGCGCTGCGCTGAAGATCGCCGAAGTCATAATGATACTCCGCTGCAAAACGCAAAGCTTTGGCAGAGTAATCGGGGGAGTTAATAAGCGCGTGAATATCGGCGGCTGCGCCTCTTATATCCGAGCGCAATATTTTTAGGATTGCAAGATTAATACCGATGTCTTCGGAACCGTCGGAAAAAAGAGTAACAGGCAAAACTTCCGCTCTTTTTGGACTGCCAAAATCGCCGAGCAGAACATGAAGACCAAGGCGCAGCGTGTTAAACGGAGAACCCGTTATTAAAGGAAGCCAATCGCGAAGCTGTTCTTCTGTGTCTCTGTTAATGGCTGTATTTTTTATGAGAGCCGCCGCAGCAATTGCCGCGATAGGCTGGGACGACGGATAAATCTGCAGCGCGCTTTCTATTGAGTTACGGTAATGAACAATGGAAGACGGATGAACAGAAACAATCGCCCTTCGTCTTTTTAAAATTGACAGCCATGATTCAACGCTTATCGCTCTTTTTTCAAGTTTATCAAGTTCGCCGTTTAACCTGTCAATTTCTCTTTCTGTAAGATACAGATCTTCAAAGGCCGCGTCAAACTCGCGCAGGATACGATTAAAACTATCCTGTTGCCGTATGGAAGCAAAGCCGCCTCTTTCTACAAGATAAAAAATTGTTAATACGCCTGCCGAAATAATTAAAAGTATTAATCCTGCCATGAGGGTTATACGTAAATGTTTCATGTTTTTACCGCTGCTTTTCTAATGCTGTCAAGAACGCCGTTTATAAATTTAAATGAATCATCCGTGCCGTATTCCATACTGATACCGATAGCTTCATCAATTACAATGGACGGAGAAATATCATTTTGAAACATAAGCGTATAGGCGGAGATTCTTAAAATAGCAAGGTCTACGCGGTTAAGGCGCGTTATATCCCAGTTTTGTAAATGATCGATAATCATTTTATCGATATCATTTATATTTTCCAATGTTCCTGCGATTAATGTTCTGGAAAAAACAGCCATTTCTTCGTCAAGTTTTTCCAGTTTTTCATTTCCAAGCCAGGCGAAGCCGACAAGATCTTCCAGCGGAACCCTCTCGCCGTTATTGGATGATGATTCCCAAAAGTAGAGAGCCTGAAAAGCAAGTATACGGCCTTTTCGCCTGGATGCCATTAAGCAGCTACCATCTTATATTGTTTTCAAAAACCTGAAAGGATCTATTCGACCTTAATTCGGTAACAAGTTCATTGCTTGCACGCGCCAACGCGGCCTGTTGTCTTTGAGATAATAAAAGCTGGCCGATATAATCCCTGACAGTTATTCTGGTTCCAAGCTGTAAAATGTCCGTAAGCTCAAGCTGCCTGGAAGCATAATTTTCCGTTACTTTGATAATCTGAAAACCCTGAACGCCTTCGATAAGACGCGATATCTGTCCCTGTCTTAAAGCGAACGCGACATCCATGAATGCCTGTCCTACGACCTGTCTTGCTTCGGGATTCCTTGGCATATAACCTGCGTCTCCCGCCTGATAACCTGAGTTAGGTGCAACACTGCGCGCCGCAACTTCATCAAACTTGGAAGGGTCGTTATTTATTTCCCTTATTAGTGAATCTGCAAGAGTTCTGGCTCTCTGTCTTGAAGCCGCATCAGGGCCGTAGGGAACCTGAATCATGGTAAAACGAATAGTATCGGGGCGCACAAGTTCGGTTCTTCTAAGAGCGTACTCGGCGGCAATTTCTGCTTCTGTAGGAATTACAACCGCCTCAAGTATGTGTCTTTTGGTGTGCATAAGATATTTTTGAACAACCATTTGTCTTCTTAATTGTTCCCTGAACGCATTAACATCAAGGCCGCTTTCGGTCATAACAGCCTGCGCAAATTCAGCATCGGTCGGCTGACGCCCGAGTTGCTGGGCCATGCTGCCGCGGAATTGCTGTAATTGCTGATTAACTTCGTTATCTGTGATAGCAACCCTGTCACGCTCGGCAGCCTGCAGAACAAGACGCTCATTGATGATAACGTCCAAAACCTGAAGCCTTTCAGCCGCTGATAAAGTGCGGTTTGTGGATCGTTCCATGCGCTCAACTTCGGTGCGGAGTTGGCCTACTGTGATGGCCTCTGTCCTTATTAAGTTAACAGTCGCAGCCGGCTGTAACTGATTCTGGGAAAAGCCCAGGGTTGCTATTAAAAGCCCTAAAAACACAAATATAATTCGTTTCATAATCATCCTTCCAGTATTAATATAACACAATCTAAACAAAAGTGACTAGTATTTAGTTACTATTCCAAAACAGCCCGAATTCGCCTTACCCCTGCCGAAGAAGACTGTTCTTTTTGTATCTTAAAAGTTCCCAAACCCCCGATACGCTCAACATGGGGCCCGCCGCAGACTTCTTTTGCAAAAAAGTCCGCAGTTGAATTACCAATTGTATAGACTTTTACCTGCGCCTCGTATTTTTCACCAAAAAGAGCGATAGCCCCCGACGATTTGGCTTCTTCTATACCCATTGTTTCCATGGTAACGGGAAGGTCTTTTTTTATCTGTTCGTTTACCATATCCTCTGTCTTTTTAATTTCGTCCGCCGTCATGGGCGCATCGTTTGCAAAGTCAAAGCGAAGCCGTTCTGCCGTTATATTACTGCCTTTTTGCGCGACATGATCGCCCAAAACATTTTTAAGCGCCTTGTGTAAAAGGTGAGTAGCGGTGTGGTACTTAACAGCCATTTCTCCCTGATCGCCAAGGCCGCCTTTAAACGCCTGACCGCTTTGGCTTCGGGAAAGTTCCTGGTGCTTTTTAAAAGCTTCATCAAACTCTTCGCGGTTAACAGTCATGCCCGATTCCGAAGCAAGCTCTTCTGTAAGTTCGATAGGAAAGCCGTAGGTATCGTAAAGCTTAAAAGCAAGCCGCCCAGACATGATCTTTCGCGGGTCTTTTAGTAAATTGGGAAGTAATTTTTCAAATTCATGTTCTCCCTTTTGCAGAGTTTCCATGAACTTTGCTTCTTCTTTGTTTAATTCGCCGATTATAAACGCGCGGTTTTCTGTTAGTTCAGGGTACGGTCCTTTAAATTGATTGATAACAACTTCTGCAATTGGAACAAGACTGATTCCTTCCGGTTTTAGTTTTTTTCCGTGTCTTACTGCGCGGCGGATAAGGCGGCGAAGGACATAGCCGGCTCCCACATTGGAAGGACTTACAGCTTTTGGGTCACCCAAAATAAAAGTAGAAGAGCGCACATGATCCGCTATTATACGTATCGATTTATCTGTATCGATGTTTGTTCCATTTGAATACTTACAGCCTGCCGCTTTTTCAATTGCTTCAATAATTGAAGAAAAAATCTCGGTATCATAAACGCTTTTTTTTCCGTTAAGAACTGTAACAGTTCTTTCGATACCCATGCCTGTATCGACGCATTTACGCTGCATAGGCTCATATTTGCCTTCTGCGTTTTTGTTGTACTGCATAAAAACATCGTTCCAGATCTCAAGCCATTTTCCGCAAGAGCAGCCGGGTTTGCAATTCTCACTGCAGGGAGAATCGCCAAGATAATAGAACATTTCGGTATCGGGGCCGCAAGGGCCGGTTGTGCCCGCAGGTCCCCACCAGTTATCGGCGCGCGGAAGATACGCAATTCTGTTTTCGGGAATACCAAGGTTTTTCCAGAAAGCTGCGGATTCTTCATCACGAGGTATGCCTTCCTCGCCTTCAAAAACAGTGACTCCCAATTTTTCTATCGGGATATTAAGCCACTGCGGCGAAGTTAAAAACTCAAAGCTCATTTTGATAGCTTCTTCTTTAAAGTAATCGCCAAGCGACCAGTTCCCGAGCATTTCAAAAAAAGTAAGATGGCTCGCGTCCCCTACAGCATCGATATCGCCTGTTCGGATACATTTTTGAAAATCCACAAGCCTTTTACCTGCCGGGTGCTCCTCGCCCAAAAGATAGGGAACAAGAGGGTGCATACCTGCGGTTGTAAAAAGCACGGTCGGGTCATTCTCGGGCAGAAGGGATTTTCCCTGTATCTGCGCATGCCCCTTGGATACGAAAAAATTGACATATTTGCTGCGAAGTTCATCAGCTGTTAAACGGTTCATGAGGACATATTAGCAAACATGGAGAAAAAGAAAAAGGTGTCAAGCGCCTTGTTTTTTAGTGTTTTTGTCATTTTTTCGAACAATTTTTCATTTTCACTAAAGCGCCACGCAGGTACACGCCATATAAGTGTATGAAAATAGCTTGACGAAATGCAGCAGCTATTTTTGAAAGGGGAGAAAATGAACGAAAGAAGGCAGAAACAGCTTGGAAGTCTCAAAAAATGGCTAGGGGATAATTGGGGTTATCCTGATAGCCAAATTTCTATTAATGAAACAAAAGAAGAAAAAAACCTTTCTGATAAGGATCTAAAAACGCAAGCAAGAAATACGCAAAAGATAATTTTCAGGGGAAAAAATATTTTAATCCAAGTGCGGGTAGAGAAATACTTGTTTCAAGAGACGGTCTTGATAAATGGGACAGTATTACAAAGTCAAGAGAACAAAGCATATCAATAAAAAAGCTTGATAGACTTTTGGAAAATTGTCAAAAAACAGGTATTTCTTCAGACAATAAAGAAAGAAAATCAGTGGATGGATTTACATATTTTGAACATCCAATAAATGTCAATGAAAATCAATATGCCGCAAAGATAGCAACAAAAGAGACAAATAATGGGGAAAATTCAAAGTACTATTATCATTTTTTGGAGGACAAAAAGAATGAACCCAATTAGATATTTAGACCTTCTCAATGCAATGAGGGGCGTTCAATACCCAATTGGGTTCGATACCAATATAACCCATTCACCCCAAATTGTCAACAGGAAAAATAAGCAATAGGAGTAAATTTATGACAAATCGAGGTGTTAATTAACTGTCAGAGACACCATTAAAAAGCGGTGTCGGACACCCTTAACAATACCGGCATATTTACGGTATTGTTAAGATATGATCGACTTTATTATTAGGGCTGTAGTAGCCGTACATCCGCTTGAGTTATTTCTCATTTTGATTTTAAAGGCCGTGGAGGTAGCTATAGCCACTCTGCGTTCAATTCTGATAAACAAGGGTTACAGGCGGCAGGGAACCATGCTGTCTTTTGTCGAGGTTCTTCTTTGGACATTTGTAGCTTCCAGGGTAATTATGGGTATGGCGGACGCGCCGATTAAAGGCATTATGTACAGCATTGGTTTTTCTATAGGCGTTTATGTTGGTTCCAGGATAGAAAGCTACATCGCAATGGGTCAGGTTTTGATACAGGCAATTGTGTCAAAGGAACTTTCCGTTACAATAACCAACAGCTTGCGCGACATGGGGTATGCCGTTACTACCATGGAAGCGCAGGGCAGAGACTCGCAAAAAGCAGTCCTTATGATATTTGCCAAACGCAAAGGCAAGGAAGAAATCATAGGAGAGATACAGCAGCTTGACGAAACAGCCATGATCATCACCAACGATGTAACTAATCTTCGGGGCGGTACTATCGCAGCCGCAAGAAAGCTGTTGAAGTGAGTCTGTTGTATGAGTCGTTTGGCGTATCTATTTGTTTTATTGCTAATGACAGTCTCTTTTTCTGCAATGGCTCAAAACAGCTCTTCGCAGACAGCGCAGGATTTTTTTAGTCTTGGTATTCAACTTGAAGAGCAGGGTGAATATGAAAGGGCAATAGAAGCTTTTTCTGAAGCAATTCGTCTAAGTCCTGATATGTGGGAAGCATACAGTAAGCGCGGTTGTGTATCAATGGATTACTTAATGATTATCCTTCTCAATTCTCCTCTTGATATAAACAGCTTTTTTGAGGAACAGTCAGGTTTTATAGATACGGCAATAGTTGATTTAAGTAATGCAATAAGGCTCAATCCGCGCGATGCCAATTCATATTTTTACCGCGGTTTTGCTTATTCTGCAAAATATGAAAATATCCTTGCAATTGCCGATTATACTCAAGCTATAAATTTAGATTCCGGTTTTGTAAATGCTTATTTTAACAGGGGTAATAAGTATTTTATTCTGGGCGATTATGAACGTGCAATCTCTGATATTAGTACGGCGATCAGTATTACTCCGAATGCCGACATGGCAGCATACAGTATGCTTGGTTATATATATTTTCATATTCAAAATTATGAACGAGCTGTTTTTGAATTTAACAGGGCTTTTGTTTTAGATCCGGAACAATTCTTTTTTTATGATATACGCGGTCTTTGCTATATTCATCTGGAAGAATTCGAGTTGGCTATTTCAGATTTGAACCGGGCATTGCAGCTTGATCCATCGAACGAATTGGCGCGGGAAGCTATTGAATCATTAACTCAATCAGGGCGTTAAGGAAACAGAAAATAGGTTATCTATGAAAAAACTGGTAATATTTTTTATTCTTACCCTTTCCGTTTCTGTTTGTTTTGCAAAAGGGCAAAGAGATAGTTTTGAATTTGGTTATACTTATCATCATACAATAAATACCCAAAATAACCTGGATATAGAACTAAAAACAGGTCTTCTGCCTATTGCAATGAATATGGCTGGAATTACAATGTATACTGATTTTTTTGGAATGGGCTCCTACGCTAATATAGCGTTTCCGCTGGGATATACCATAACAGCAGATGGATATACAGAGTCCGAAAATAAATTGTCTTCCAATCTTATTTTTTCCGTTGATGGTTTTACTGGCCCCGTGTTTATGCTGTTTAATAATGACAAGTTTTGTTTACCTGTGTCGATTGGTATTCACTATTATTTGATTATGGTACTGGAAGGTATAGGGTATTCATTTGGATTGAGTGCCAATATAACAGGTGAATATCACATTAATGAACAATTATATGCTTATGCCCGTTTTCAATTTTCCTATGGTTTTCTTGGATCACAAACAATGATTATTTCCCCATGTATAGGAATAGCTGTTAAAATTCAAAGAAGTGCGGACTAATGCAAAAACTCTATGAAACAAAAGAAAGACCAAAACGCGCGTTTCTTGTAAGTATATCGGCGGGAGAGCCGTCGGATGAACCAAGGGCAAAAGAACTGCAGGGATTATGCGAAACACTTGAACTGGAAATAATCGCGCATGAAAAAGTACGCGTGCGGGAAAAGAGTCCAAAGTTTTGCATGGGAAGCGGAAAGGCGGAAGAACTTTCAAAAAAAGCGCAGGAAATGGAAGCCGACCTTTTTGTTTTTGATTTAGACCCAAGCCCTTCGCAGCAGAGAAGCTGGGAAGAATTATCCGGAATCCCTGTTGTGGACAGGCAGGAACTCATAATCCGTATTTTTGCAGACAGGGCGATAACAAGAGAAGCGGAACTGCAGGTAAAACTTGCAGAACTTACATATTTTTTGCCGCGATTAACGCACAAGTATATAGATTTATCACGGCAAAGAGGCGGCCGTTACGGAACAAAAGGTTCAGGCGAAACAAAATTTGAAACCGATCGCCGCAAAATAGAAAAGCGCATAACGCAGCTTGAAAAAGATATAGAAAATGTAGGCAAACAGCGGAAAATGCAAAGACAGCAAAGACAGCGCAGTAATATTCCCGTATGCGCGATAGTCGGGTATACAAACACGGGTAAATCAAGCTTGTTAAACGTATTAACAGGCGCGAATGTGCTTGCGGAGAATAAACTCTTTGCCACTCTGGATGCAGTTACAAGACGCTATGAACCAATACCCGGCAAGCAGGTTTTACTGACAGATACTGTCGGATTTATTCGCCAGCTTCCTCATTCGCTTATTAAGGCATTTCGTTCAACACTGGAAGAAGCAGCTTTGGCAAATATCCTGATTCATATACTTGACGCATCGGATCCTGATATCGAAAACAATAATGAAACAACTTTATCGGTTTTGAACTCGCTTGGCGCCCGGGATATACCAATGATTACTTTATTAAATAAAATTGATCGATTAGAGGTAGAGGTAGAGGTAAAGGTAAAGGCAAAGGTAACGGTAACGGAGACAGAGAGAGAACCGGAGTATGAAAATGAAGAAACCGTGCTAGAGGGCTTGCTTAACCGTTTTCCCGGCAGTATACCGGTCTCTGTAAAAAACAAGACAGGACTTGATACATTAAATAAAAGAATTATAGAGCTTGCAAAATTATGAATATACCTGGATAATAAACTTATGAAAAAGATTAGCGCGTTTTTATTAATAGTAGTTCTTTTTTCAGGGTGTAATGTAAACCCGCTTACAGGAAAAAAGAATATGGCGCTGATCAGCAATGATCAGCTTTTTCCCATGGCTTTTTCGCAGTACGAAGAATTTCTAAAAGAAAGCGAAGTTATAACAGGAACTCGGGAAGCGGAAATGGTAACGCGTGTTGGAAACAGACTTGCGCAAGCTGCGCAGAAGCTGCTTGCCGCCGATGGAAATGAAGATTATCTGGATAATTACAGGTGGGAATTCAAACTTGTAAAAGATGACTCTATAAATGCCTGGGCAATGCCGGGCGGAAAAATAGTGTTTTATTCCGGGATTCTGCCTGTAACATTGAATGAAGCGGGCATTGCGGTAGTAATGGGACACGAAATAGCCCATGCAATTTTAAACCACGGACAGCAAAGAATCAGCGCCGATATTTTAAAACAGATTGGAGCGCTGGGGATTTCCATCGCAACCATGAATCAATCTCCCGAGGCCAGGGCTATCATTATGCAGGTTTACGGAGTGGGTTCAAGTTTGGCGGGAACCCTGCCTTTCAGCCGCGAGCATGAAAATGAAGCAGATCGATACGGCCAGATATTGATGGCCATTGCCGGATACAACCCTGATGAAGCGGCTGTTTTCTGGGAAAGAATGGCAGATGCAGGCAGCGGGAATGTGCCGGAATTCTTAAGCACGCACCCTTCGGACATCAACAGAGTAAGGAATTTACAGAGTTTTTCTCCCGAAGCAAAGCAGATAGCGGCTGATTTTGGAGTGACTTTTTAGGCGGATTTTATCCTAATACTTGCCAAATTCTGCCATATATATTAATATAAGGCAGGAGTGGTTATGGCAGAAGACCTCATGGATAAAGTGTTTTCTTTCTTTTCAGGCGACGGCATAAGCGACGAAAAAGCAAATATGCTTAAGGCTATTGCCAAAGAACTGGGGCAGAGTAAATATGCTAAATTTTTCCGTGTAAGGACCGAAGAAGTAGATCCATCCTTCTCGTCATTGTTATTTTCCGTGTATAAAACCATTTATCCCATCAAAATGTTCATGAAAGATGAGAAAAAAATGGCAATTTTACGGCATTTAACCGTAGAAACATGCATAGACGCCCCTATTCAGGATACCATAAAGAGGCTGGATTCGGCTGCTTTGGATGAAAAAGCAAAAACAATGGCAGGAGAACAATTAATTGCCTCGATTCAGACTGATGTAGACCTGCTTTCCACTCAATTTAATCATACCTTTATTAAGACCATAAACCACAGATACGAGATGGCTTCGGCGCTAAATCAACTGGTAAAGTACAATTTTGCCGGTTTTTTCAAGAAATTTGACCCTCATTTTGCCGACGGAGCCTTTTTAGTCGAGCCCAGGTTCCCTGCAATCAAAACTATACTGATTATTGACCAAATTGGAGAGTTTTTAACCGTCACGCAGCCTTTAAAACCCGAGGAAGACTGGGTCAGCTTACTGAATATCCTAAAAATGATAGAAGGCCAGGAACTTGTAAACGCAGAACAGTTTAATGCCATGATTAAGACCCTAAGAGAGGTTCAAACATCAAAAATCCTTGAACTAATGGTACAATACACCCTTAGAAACCCCGTTTGGCAGTTTAAACATAATATTTATCGCGAAACAATCGGCGAATTATGGCTGGAAACCAAGAAATCCGAAGCATTTGAGTATATTGCCAGAATCAATAATGCAAAGAAAACCAATCAAATAGGCGCGCTTACAAAAGAGATTTTTGAATCTGCAGACCTTGTAAGGCTGGAAAATTACAATGTTCAGATAAGCGACACATACCGTAAAAAGAACGTAGAATACTTCAAATATGCCGAAGGTCTCAATTATCTTAAGGCTTTCATGGACGATTATGTGGAAAAAGAGATAAAGGAGCTGTGCGATCTGCTGTTAATCCGGGGACAATGGACCAATAATACAATGTCCAGGGAAATGAGCGAAGCTCTTCACAAATTGCTGGAAATACCCATGGATATTAACGATTTGGATGTTGTTATGTCCGAAGACGGCGCGGACGGCTCACGCCTGCGGGCAGCCATGCTGCGTATAGACCGCGATCAGACCCAAACCCGCTATATAAACAGCATTTTGGGGAAAGTAAACGGTCAGGCTGTCGAGATAATTAACGAAGCGGCTCAGGCCATGATTGTAATTGGCAAGCACCTGAAAAACCTTATTGAGGATTTGCAGAAAAAGCACCCGGAGTTGCTTGTAAACTGGAGAGAGGTAAATTTGGCCTCTAAGGAGCCTTTGCCGCAAAGGATGGTAAATGATTTTAAAAAAATCAACTATTTTATCCAACTAATGCATCTATGTACTCAATAAATGCCTTGCGGAAAAGTCCCGGGTATTATAAAATATACTGATACAATAAAAAGGAAGTGGAGATCATGGAAATTCAAGTTCAGGAACTTATCGATAAGATAAAGCAGGATGGAATCAAAACCGCCACAGAAGAAGCAAACCGCATAAAAGCAGAGGCAGAAACCGAAGCCCGCCGAATTGTAGAATCCGCAAAAAAAGAGGCGGATGATATGATTTCTCGCGCAAAGCAGGAAGCTGATCGCAATGAAAAGGTAGGAACTGCGGCTCTGCAGCAAGCCTCGCGAAATCTTGTTTTGTCATTCAGGGACGAAATCCAGGCTTTATTGGACAAGATAATAAACAGCAGTATTTCCGCCAGTTATAACGATGATGTCATAAAAGCGGCGCTGCCGGATCTGCTAAAAGCATGGGCTTCAAAGGGCGGCGATAACCTTGCGGTGATTTTACCGGAAGGAGAACTTTCAAGACTTGAAGGTTTCTTTAAAGATAAACTTGCTTCGGAATTAAGTAAGGGTGTTGAATTAAAATCAAACAGAAAATTGCCTTCCGGTTTCCGTATTTCCAACAAAGAAGGCTCGGTTTATTACGATTTTTCTTCGGAAGCTGTCGCCGGACTGCTTTCTGCATATTTGAATCCAAAATTGGCAGAGCTCTTAAAAGAAGCGGCAAAAGGAAACTAAAGGGTGGCATATTATTATCTTATGGCTCAGCTTCCCTGTCTCGTGTATGAACAGAGACCGCCGATCTCATCAGCTGAATTTAGAGCGCTTGCCAGGTCTCAGTTGTCCAAAAGTGACGCTGTATTGCTGGACAGTGTTTCCATTAATTCACTTGGTTCAAAGGCTACAGGCTGTAGTTTTATAGACAAATGGTACAAATGGGAAAGAGAGCTAAGATTAAATGTAGCAAAACATCGTTCGATAAAACTAAAACAAACAAACGCGCAAATACCGGAACCGTCTGATTATCACATGGAAATAGCCGCAACCGCATCAAAAGCGGTGGATGAATATTCTCCGCTGGAAGGAGAAATAATAATCGATAAAGCCAGATGGAACGCGATAGAAAATTTAGCCGGTAGTAATTATTTTCACAGAAGCAATGTTTATGCATATATGCTTAAATTGCTGTTAATAGAACGCCGTCAGGCATTCAATGTAGAAAAAGGTTTTGCAGAATATAAATCACTGTACGCTTCCATTGTGGAAAGCGCATCGGAATCCCGGGGAGAATTTGCATGATTGGAACAAAAGGAACAGTAACAGCCGTTAACGGCAATATGGTAAGCGTCCGTTTTGACGGGATTGTTTCCATGAACGAAGTCGGCTATGTTAAAGTCGGTGAAACAAAGCTAAAAAGCGAAGTTATCCGTATTCGCGGAGAAATAAGCCAGCTTCAGGTCTTTGAAATTACCAAAGGTATTTCAATCGGTGACTCCGTAGAATTTACCGGGGATATGTTGTCGGTTGAATTAGGCCCTGGTCTTTTAGGTCAGGTTTATGACGGACTTCAGAACCCTCTGCCGCAGCTTGCGCAGGCTGCAGGTTACTTCCTGGAAAGGGGTGTATACCTGGACGCGCTCCCAACAGAACCAAGCTGGCAATTTACGCCGACTGTAAGTCAGGGCGCAACGGTCGAAAGAGCAGATACGCTTGGTACTGTTCCTGAAGGCTCCTTTACTCACCGTATAATGGTACCTTTTAACCTTTACGGCAGTTATACCGTTAACTGGGTAAAACCCGCAGGTTCATATAAAATCCGCGATGTTATAGCCGAGCTTTGCGACGAAAAAGGAAACAATGTACAGGTAACGCTTAGCTTTAAATGGCCTGTAAAAAGGGCAATAGACTGCTACGAAGAACGTCTAAAACCTGTAGACCCAATGGTTACCCGCGTACGTCTTATCGATACATTCTTCCCTGTTGCGCGCGGCGGCACTTACTGTATTCCGGGTCCTTTCGGCGCGGGAAAAACAGTTCTCCAGCAGATTACAAGCCGTTTCGCCGACGTTGATATCGTTATTGTTGCAGCCTGCGGTGAGCGCGCCGGTGAAGTTGTAGAAACATTAAAAGAGTTCCCCGAACTTACAGACGAAAGAACAGGCCGCTCCCTTATGGAGAGGACGATTATTATTTGTAACACATCATCCATGCCGGTTGCCGCGCGCGAAGCTTCGGTTTACACGGCGGTTACGCTTGCCGAGTATTACAGGCAGATGGGATTACACGTATTGCTGCTTGCAGACTCCACAAGCCGCTGGGCGCAGGCAATGCGCGAAATGTCAGGACGCCTGGAAGAAATCCCGGGCGAAGAAGCATTCCCCGCTTACATGGAATCTACAATTGCAAGCTTCTATGAAAGAGCAGGTATTACACGCCTGCGAGACGGCAATCTTGGCTCTGTAACAATCGGCGGTACTGTAAGCCCCGCGGGCGGTAACTTTGAAGAACCCGTAACGCAGGCGACGCTTAAAGTCGTAGGCGCGTTCCACGGTCTTTCTCGCGAAAGGTCTGACGCGCGCAAATTCCCCGCCATTCATCCGCTTGAGTCATGGTCAAAATACAAGGGTATTATCGAAAGCGAAAAAGTAAACTACGCCCACGGCTTTCTGCGCCGCAGCGCGGAAGTTGAACAAATGATGAAGGTTGTAGGCGAAGAAGGAACAAGCATAGAGGACTACATTATTTATCTAAAAGGTGATTTGATTGACGCTGTTTATTTCCAGCAGAACTCCTTTGATGCTGTAGACGCGGCGGTTAAACCCGAACGTCAAAAATATGTATTTACAAAATTGCTCATTATATTGGCATCCCATTTTGTCTTTGAAGACAAAAATGATGCGCGTAACTGGTTTAACAAACTGCGTCAGAAATTCCTTGACTACAATGGTTCTCAATGGAAGAGCGAACGCTTTGACAATCTTGAAGCGGAAATTGAGAAATCTGTAAAGAGTCAGTCGCAGGGCCTGGACGAGGCTGCCAAAAAAATTATTTTCTAGGACGGGGATAAAAAATGAATAAGGTATATAGCAAGATTGAATCGATAACCGGAAGCGTTATCACCGTCAAGGCGGATGGAGTTTGTTACGGAGACCTTGCAGAGGTTGATACTGTGTTTGGCACGTCGTTAGCCGAAGTTAACCGTTTACAGGGAGATATCGTATCGCTGCAGGTCTTTGCAGGCGGCCGCGGTATTTCTACGGGTGACACTGTCCGCTTTTTGGGACGCCCAATGCAAGTGGCTTTTTCCGAAAATCTCATGGGCAGGGTTTTTTCCGGCTCAGGCAAACCGCGCGACAAAGGCCCGGAACTAACCGATAACAAAATCCCGATTGGCGGCCCTTCCGTTAATCCTTCGCAGCGTATTATCCCGCGCGACATGATCCGCACGGGCATCCCGATGATCGACCTTTTTAACACATTGGTAGTTTCGCAAAAACTTCCGATTTTCTCTGTATCGGGCGAACCCTATAACGAACTTCTTGCGCGTATCGCCATGCAGGCGGAAGTTGATGTTATCGTTCTTGGCGGAATGGGATTAAAATACGACGACTATCTTAACTTTAAAGATACTCTGGAAAACGGCGGCGCTCTTACGCGAACTGTTATGTTTATTCACACCGCTTCAGACCCGACTGTAGAATGTCTTATGATTCCCGATATGTCTTTGGCTGTTGCCGAACAATTTGCGCTTCAGGGCAAAGACGTTCTTGTTCTTTTAACGGACATGACAAACTTTGCGGACGCAATGAAAGAAATATCGATTATTCAGGAACAGGTTCCGTCTAACCGCGGTTACCCCGGCGACCTTTACAGTCAGTTGGCAAGCCGTTATGAAAAAGCCGTAGACTTTGAAACAGCGGGTTCGATTACTGTTCTTGGCGTTACAACAATGCCCGGCGACGACGTTACTCACCCTGTACCTGACAACACAGGATATATTACAGAAGGCCAGTATTATTTAAAGAACGGCCGTATCGAACCGTTTGGTTCATTATCTCGTCTTAAACAGCAGGTTAACGGCAAAACCCGCGAAGATCACCGCGCGTTAATGGACGGCATGATTAAGCTGTATTCTTCTTTCCGTGACACTCTGGAAAAGAAGGCGATGGGCTTTATTATGACGCACTGGGATGAAAAACTTTTAAAATACGGCCAGCAGTTTGAATCCAGAATGATGGATCTTTCTGTTAACATTCCGCTGGAAAAAGCTTTGGATTTAGGCTGGGAAATACTTGCAGGCTGCTTTAATCCGGAAGAAACAGGTTTACGTACAGAGCTTATAAATAAATTTTGGCCAAAGAGCGAATAGGATAAATAATGGCAAAAATTCGGCTCACCAAGAATGAGCTAAAAAAGCAAAAAGACTCGCTTAAAATGTACAGGCGTTATCTGCCGACCCTGATGCTGAAAAAACAGCAATTACAGGGAGAGATAAGGCTTACCGATATTCGGCTAAAAGAGCTGCATAGCGAACTGGAACATTTAGACGAGACTTTTAAATCCTGGATTGCTGTTTTTGGAGAGACAGGCATATTTACGCAAGATATGCTAAAAATAACAAGCCTTCGTACGGGGCACGGAAATATAGCCGGCGTTGCAATTCCTGTTTTTGAAGGCGCAGATTTTGAAGTTGCTCCCTACGATTTAGTACAGACTCCGCTCTGGCTTGATATGGCGATTGAAAACATGAAAAAAGCGCTTCTTTTGGAACTGGAAGCAGAAATCGTAGAAGAACAAAAAAAGAGACTGGATAAGGAACTGCGCACAACAACGCAGAGGGTAAATCTTTTTGAAAAAGTAAAGATTCCTGAAACCAGAGGCAATATTAAAAAGATTCAGGTTTACCTTGGAGATCAGCAGACGGCGTCTGTTGTACGGGGCAAAATAGCAAAATCTGCAACCAGCGAGGTAAGGTAGGAAAAATGATAATACCGATGAAGAAAGTGTGCCTCATGGTGCAGGAAAAATCCAAAAATGACGCTTTAAAGAAACTACGCGATGTTGGCGTTGTTCATCTGGAAAAAACAGACGCGCCTGTAGATATAAATTCAAACGCTCAAAAGTTAAAAACAAAAGTAGAAGATGCAATGGGGCTTATTGGTGATTTTAAACCGCCTAAAAAGAAAAAGCAGAAATTCGATCCAAACGATAAACGTCCTGCCATTGAAAGAAGGCAAAAGCCTGTTGGTATGCACAGAGGACGGCGCGCTACTGATGTTTTTGGTACAGATGAAGAAGCTCCGTATTCAATAGACGCTGTAAGAGCCGATGTAAGGCCGTATCTGCCGGATTTAATGACAGGCCTTGGCGATGACAGAAAATATTTAAGAGAAGTAGATGTAGCGTTAAGCCGCGAAGTTGCGCGTATAGAAGGGTGGGGAGATTTTGATTCGTCTACGATAGAAGAAATAAACGCTTATGGGCTGCCTGTACATCTTTATGAAATTTCTATGGATGTTTTTGAACGGCTGGATCCCAATATTCAATTTATCAAGGTAAAAAGTGATAAATCGATTGCGCGTATTATTGTATTCGGCGAACCGATTAACGGCATAACTCCGTTTCAGCTTCCGGAAAGAAGGTTATCTGAATGCAGGGCAGAGCTTGAAGCCCATAAAATCGAACTTGACGAAATAGAAGGAAAACTTAAAAACTTTGCGGACAGGCGTCCTGCTCTGGATAAAGAAATGGAAAAAATCCAGACAGAACTTGAATTCGAAGCCGCATATGCCGGCATGGAACTTGTTGAAGATATACCATCCGGGCTTGAGCTTACCTGGTTAACAGGCTTTGTTCCGGCTGAAGATTTGGAAAATGTAAAAACTGTTGCGCGTGAAAATGGCTGGGCATTATCTGCATATGACCCTTCGCCGGAAGATGCTCCTCCTACAAAATTAAGAGGAGGTCCGATTTCCAGATTGCTGCATCCATTACTTTATCTGTTGGGAACTATTCCCGGCTACAGGGAATTTGATATAAGCGCATCTTACCTGTTCTTCTTTAGTATATTCTTTGCGATGATTCTTGGAGACGCGGGATACGGCGTTTTAATTTTAACTTTGGCATTGGCGATTGGAGTTGCCGGAAAAATAAAAAGCGGGGTATTCCCGGATGTATCAAAACTATTGATAATCCTGACTTCCTGTACGGTTTTTTGGGGAGCTATTAACGGCTCATGGTTTGCTATTCCGCACGATCATCTTCCGTCAGCTTTAAAAATGTTAATAATTCCGGCGTTAAGGCAAACTGATGCTGTAGTTGCATTCCCGTCCTTCCTGCAGGGTATTTTTAAAGCGCCGGAAGTTATACCTGACAAAACACAATGGAACATTCAATTTTTATGCTTCTTCTTCGCTGTTGTTCAGCTTGTCTGGGCAAGAGGAAAAAGAGTAATAAACGAAAGGAAATCACTTACAGCTTTTGCCCAGCTTGGAATGTTAATAATGATGCTGGGACTTTACTTCCTTGTATTGAACATGCTTTTAGGCATGGAACTTCCTTTCTTTGCCATAGTATTTATAGGAACCGGTTTTGGTCTAAATCTTATCTTCGCCGAGCAAAGGGGTGGTAACTTCTTTGCAAACATAGTAAAGGGTCTGGCAAATTTCTTCCAGATGTTTTTAAAAACTGTCAGCTGTTTTGCAGATATTATAAGTTATATCCGTTTGTTTGCCGTAGGACTTGCAGGCGCTATTATTGCCCAAATCGTTAATGATTTGGCAATACCCGGCGATGGCTTTGGAACCATTGGATTAATGTTTGCTATAAAACTTCTGGTAGCGATTATCATTATTTTATTTGGGCATGTGCTTAACCTTGTTTTGACAGCTTTATCTGTAATAGTTCACGCAGTGCGTTTAAATCTTTTGGAATATGCCGGCAATCATCTGGAGATGGATTGGTCAGGGTATTTATATAAACCTTTTGCATTAAGGAAAAAGAAAGAATAATTTTGTAAGGAGTTTGAAATGGAAGAAGTCAGTTTATTGGCCGCAATTGGAATCGGAGGAAGTTTTGGACTTTCTGCAATAGGAGCGGCATTAGCAATGGCAGCAAGCGGCCCTGCTGTTATCGGGTCATGGAAAAAATGTTATGTTCAAAATAAGCCGGCGCCATTTATTTTGGCAGTTTTTGCAGGTACTTGTTTAACAAACGTAATATACGGTTTTATAGTTATGCTTGCTCTTCGCGGAAGCAATCTGGACCCAACTGAAATATTTGCGCTTGGTCTTGGCGCAGGTATTTGTATTGGCTCTGTAGCTATTACTCAGGCAATGTGTTCAGCCTCTGCAGCAGATGCTTATGCCGAAACAGGAAAAGGCTTTGGTAACTTCCTTATGGTCATAGGTATTGCCGAAACTGTATCGTTGTTTGCGATGGCATTTACAATGATTATTGCCTAAAAATGTGTTAACGAAAACCACCTTCGGCGGTCTTCGCTAACACATCCGATAAACGACATTAAAACGTCGTTTATCGAAGCGGTTTACGACAGTTCGCCTTTGCCGAACCGTCGTAAACCGCCATTGGCTCTGACTAATTTGATGGATTATGATCGAGGCATGAATCGAACATGCGACAACCTGCTTAGAAGGCAGGGGCTCTATCCACTGAGCTACTCGACCTGTTTTCATTATATAAAATCCTAAAAAATATATCAATACCCGGTTACATTCTTAGCTTTTCGAGCAGGAGTTCCTTAAATTTAACGGCGGACTTGTTATTTGGTTCAAGAGCCAGGGAATTTTCGCAATCAGAAAGCCCCTGAGGGTAGTCGCCGATGTGGTAGTATGCCTGTCCGCGCCTGAACAGGCAGAATGACTGGTATGGATTTATGGACAGGGAAAGAGAATAATCGTCTATAGCCTGGGAATATTGTTTTAATACGGAATAAACAACGCCGCGATAATAAGCCGATTTATACGATTTTTCATCCAGTTTTAGCGAATGGGTAAAATCATCGATAGCTTCGTTGTATTGTGAACAGGCAAAATATGCCATTCCGCGGTGTTTGTAAATAATCGAGCATATTAATTCTTCGGGTTTTAATTCCAGTATTTTTGTGTATTGGGATATAGCTTCGTTAAAACGGTTTTGATTATGGGCGGAAAGAGCATTAACCAAAAGGTCATCGATAGATTCATCGTAATTGTCGGAAGAGAAGGGCTTGTCAGGATTAATTACAGGCTCTTTTGTTTTTGACTCTTCTGCGGCAAAAAGCAGCTCGTCGGTTGATTCTTCTATTTTTTGGAAAAAGCTTTCCCGTCTTTTTCCCATTTCTTTGCTGTATTTTCTCTGATAGCTTCTTATTTCCTGAAAAATTATATCCGCAAGGGACAGGCTTGCGTTAACAGCCGCAAGTTTACGCTTCATAGGTTCGTCAAAGGGGCTGAACTCGGCTTTGTATACAAGCTCATGTTCAACTTCGGCCCATGCATCCTGTAAAATAGTGCGTATCTGTATTTCGGCAATATCAGTGCCGGGATTCCCGTATTTTTCGATAATGGAAGAGGGTATAGTAATTAAGAGGTGGGTCGATTCATAGCCGAATTCCTTAAAAGTAAAATGCCCTTTTACTTCCCGCTCTATAACATTGAAACTCTTTTTAATTATATTTTCAGCTGCCGCAAGGTCTTCGATAAACGGACAAATAACCCGCGCTCCCAAAAGGTCTGTTATTTTTGGGCTTTGAACGCCTGTTTTTAAGAGGCGTATATACTTGGAAAAGAAACTGGAAAAGTTCTTTATTCTGCCGCTGACCACCGGGTTGGAATCCAGCGCGGAAAGCGCATTTTCTACCTGCTCTTTTAATTCATTAACAACCGCATGACGTATTTCATAGAAATTATCATATTCGCTTTTAAGGAAATTCTGTACAGGAGGAGAAAGAGATACTATGTTTTTTTCCAGATTATTATTCATTTGACTCTTTTATTTAGGTATAAAAAAAGCTGTCTGAAACATTGATTTCAGACAGCTTTTGTTTTTAGAGACTAACTCTTATTGATCGTTTTCCTGTCTGCGTGAAGCATCTCTGAATGGAGCTTCGGTAGCCTGTCTGGCCTGTTCCAGATAACGAAGTACCTGGTTCTGTCCGAATCTTTCCATTTCCCAGGTTTTGCGTGCTTCTTCACGAGTCTGGATAATATTCCAGATTGCTTCATCGTTGATGTCGCGGTCTGAATCAAGAACTGCTTTATCATAGATGAGTGAAACATCTCTAAAGTATGTTACGAAGTCACCGCCAACATGGGCAGCGTCGCGCTGAATAAGGAATCCGCCGAACTTAATGAAGGGCGTATTAAATGGATAAAGAGGAACAATTCTAAGGTCGCGGTTTCTAACTTCTCTCATGTAAGCAGGGTTTCTCCATACGAGTTCTCCCCAGCCGTCAAAGTTAAGGAAGCCCATGAAGTGTCTTGTTTCATTGCCCATGCCGTCAACAAGGATTGTTGAAAGACCGTGGGGGAAGTTAAGACCGTAAACACGAACCTGAATTTCGCGGATAACACCGACATTCTTGATAACGCCGTAAGCTGGCGCGCCTTCTTCCTGTGACTCAAAGCGGCTTCTTACATTGGTGAAACCGGCTTCTCCGCTTTCCTGAGCGGTGATGGTGCCATCTTCACTGACCGTTGAGTTTTCATAAGCAGGAATATCAAAAGGCGGTTTTATTAACGCCCATGAATTGAATGGTTCAACAGGGAAACGAACCCTGACACCCATTACAGTACCATGTTCTCTTGATGCAGCTTCTCTTGTAAAGCTGAGAGATATATTGTCTACAGTCCTGGATGAGGATGCAAGAACTACTTCCCAGTTTTGGATAGCAAGAGAGGACATCATAAACTGTCTCTGCTGGGGAGTAAAACTTCCGCCGGCTGCGCTGGAAAAATCCATCATTGTCTGACGATTTTGATTGGGCGCATCGTTGGTATCATTTTCACTTACCCTTACATTAATATCCGCAGCGAGCACAGAGAAGTCTATAAGGACTCCTTCATCTGCAAACGACGGAACCGCAAGCATCGCAATTACGACTAGAATGAGCAACTTTTTCATGTAAAGCTCCTTTAAAAAAAACACTTCTTTCATAAAATTTTGTTAATTCACATTTTATAAAATTAATAATGTTTTGTCAACGGCAAAACATTAAAATTCCAAATTTTTACGATTTTTTTGAAATTCCAGGACTTCTGAAAAAACCGCTAAAAAAGGCCCTTTTACAGGAAGTTTTCGGCGTAAATGGCGGTCCCTTCAATGAAAAACCGCACATCCTTTACATACGAAAAGTTCCTTAAAATACTGCTATAAAAGGTGCGGAAGTTCTCTAAAGTCTCCCCCCCCTCTATAGGAGGCATGGCCGCATCCGACGTAAAATCGGCATAAACCACCCCATTCCTGAACAACAGGGATTTTAGCTTTGTCCCCCTCTGTACAAGAGGAAGCAAATCGGTGGAGACCGGCCCTAAAAGAGTCTCCTCCACATACCGGACAATATCGCCTTCCCTAGAGTGGGAATACTTCAGCATCCGGTCTTCTACGACTATAACCCCGTCATTAATAGTATAGAACACAAATGTTCTTCTTGCAAGCCCTAAAGATAAAAATTCTATCAATGCTACCAGCAAAAGGACGCCGATAAGCAATATCCAGCGTTTTACCGGAGATTCCAGAAATTCGAAGATGGGTCTAAAAATAGTATTTAAAAATGCACTCATTATCTTTCAAGTATACCAACAAAATTTGTTATCCCATTGTATAATGATCTTGTCAACCTTTGCAAGCCCTCTTCGCTGGTCATTAGAAGGGCGTCCTGCCTGTTGGATACAAAGCCCAGTTCTACAAGGACTGCCGGCATATGGCTGTTTCTGACCACAAACCAGTCATTGGCCTTTGCCCCCCTGGAGGGCAGGGTATTGCCGAAAACGCCGTTAAAGCCCTGAAGTATCGAATTGGCTAAAAGTCTGCTTTCCGAGGCAAATTCTTCATTGAGCATTCCATTTAAGATTGCCTGAATATCAGGAGAATGGCTGCTTGAGGAAGTGTCCAAAAGCTGTCTAGGCCGTCCCCCCGATGTTATATGCCAGACTTCGTAACCCCTTGCTTCGGTTCTTCTGGCGGCGTTTGCATGTATCGATATAAAGATAACAGATTCGTTTTCCCTGACTGTTACGGAATTGGCCATGTCGGATCGCTGTTCCAAAGTTCTGTATACATCAGAATCTCTTGTCATTAAAATTCGTTTATCGGGGTATGTTTGCATAAGCTGGTTTCTTAGGGAGAGGGCTACTCTAAGAACAATGTCTTTTTCGTTTATTTGGGTATTTCTGCCGTTTACAGGGATAGTCCCAACCGCTCCGGGGTCTCGTCCTCCATGACCGGGATCGATGATAATTGCGGCTACTCTAAAGCGGGAAGCGTCGTTTTCCCGCAGGCGTGTAAATGTGGTTTGAAGGGTCGATACAAAACTTTCGGGAAAAACAAGCCTTCCGTTTTCGTTATATGGAAGCGCGACATTGAAAAGTTCGCGGTTATTAAAAACCAGATATCCCGTTTCTCCCTGCCGGTTTGCTACAGAGAATGTTCCAAAATGATCCCCAATATTAAAGACACCGTCTCTAAACAGCGGATCCCAGCGGAATTGCACGGAATGGCTTTGAGACACGGAAGAGAGCGTATTTAATGTTTCATCAAGGGATAAAGCGGAAAGGGAACACGGGAGAATTAAGAGCAGTAAGAATATACTTTTGATTTTGCCCATGCTTCTTCCAATTTGTCGATATAATAAACTGCTCCCTGATAGGAGCCGCGGATTAAGGCAATCCAGAAAGACCTGTCAAGCCTTGTTATATTCTCGGCATTTTCGGCAGCTTTTGGGAGTGGAAAACCGGTCAAGAAACGGACAGCGTCGAGTGCTTCCTGTACGGTTCTGCCCATATAATCGCGTAAATTTGATGTTTCCAGCTCTGGGAAAGGAATTAAATTAATCTCATTTTTTAACCACAAACCACACGAACTCTTAGTCATATCACTTTCTCTCGTTCGTGTAA
>Ga0123356_10001456_pt1 | contig 26145 bp, 20 predicted proteins | sample TergutEmb28metaG_2_FD_92546 | JGI IMG/M metagenome (GOLD analysis project Ga0123356, IMG submission 92546) | Embiratermes neotenicus P3 segment gut microbial communities from Petit-Saut dam, French Guiana - Emb289 P3 | ecosystem: Host-associated > Arthropoda: Insects > Digestive system > Gut ...
ATACATGGCTACTCCTTTTGTCCTTCACATTATAGCATATCTGCACGTTACGTAACGTGTAATACTCATAGAATTTGACAAAAGAAAAGGCCGTCTGACCTGCGGTTTCTTATGTAAGGTTAACTAGCTAAGCTGCGGAACAAACGCGTCTGACCAAAGTAATCCGGCAATGTGTTTATAGGTTAAATGATTCATGCTATACTACGGAGTTGGCAGCGAACTATACCCTGAAAGACGAGTGTTCAGCGCTCCTTGATCACCTCTTACCAAAGGTGAAGCTTGTCTAACATGGGCAATATGTTTAAACTCGAGACTGCTATTTCAACTTGAATAGTTTGGAGAGCTGGTTTCAAGGAGTACTTAATGCAAAAGGATGCATTTGTGTTACCGAATAATAAGCAGAACTTGGTAACAGGCAACGCCAACAAGATATCTCTATTCTCCCTCCGTAGGCTTAGGATGGTACTGAAATAATGGATAAAGCGTGAACATACTAGTGACATCAGTAGGCCGCAGGGCATATTTAGTAAAATACTTTAAAGAGGCTTTGGGAGATGATGGCCAAGTGCATGCTAGCAACTCCAGTGATTTGACGATAGCCTTTCAATACGCAGATAAATGCACCATCACGCCCCCCATTTTTGATTGCAACTACATTTCTTTTCTAGTAGATTATTGTGCAAACAATAAAATTAGCGCAATTCTTTCATTGTTTGATATCGATTTACTAGTGATTTCTGAGAATAAAGATAGATTCGAAGAGGTCGGAACTAGAGTCATTCTATCCGATTCGAACTTTATTAGAATATGTAATGATAAGTGGAGAACTCAAGAGTACCTTAGGGCCAATGGATTCTTCACGCCTAAGACATACATCACACCTCAAGACACACTAGATGCAATCAGATTGGGTGAGATGTCTTATCCAGTAATGGTAAAACCGCGCTTCGGTTGCGGTTCGATAGCTACGCTCTCCGCTAAAAATGAAACGGAGTTGTGTTGTTTTTACGATTATGTTACTCGTGAGATTAGTTCTTCTTATTTGAAGTTTGAGTCAGCAAAAACTAGCAACAAGGTGATTTTTCAAGAAGTGCTTGGTGGGCAGGAATATGGTGTTGATATTATTAATGACTTAACTGGGGCATTTAGAAGCACTATTATCAGAAAGAAGATAGCAATGCGTGCTGGGGAAACTGACATTGCAGAAATTGTTGAAAATGAACCTATTTATTGTACGACAAAAAAACTGGGAGAAATAACTGGCCATATTGGAAATGTCGACAGCGATATTTTTCTTGTCGATGGAGATCCTTACATTTTGGAAATGAATGCGCGTTTTGGCGGTGGATATCCGTTTAGCCATGCTGCAGGGTGTAATTTGCCAAAAGCTATTATCAAGTGGGCGGCTAACCAAATAGTGCCACTAAGTTTACTTACTGCAACCCCGGGTATTATTGCTTTTAAGGATTTAATCATTGCACAACGTTAGTCACTAGAAGAAGGAGCTGGACATTAAAAAGAGAAATGCGATCGTCCTGGCAGGAAAGCAATCACACATTGGACTGATTGCTAATTTAAAAGAGCGCGGCTACCAAACAATCTTGGTAGATTACACAAGTAACCCTCCCGCAAAAGGTGTTGCCGACATGCACATCCAGGAAAGTGCTCTGGACAGCACTGTTGTGTTAAGGATAGCTAAAGAATACAAGGCCGAGCTCGTTATCAGTGTGTCAATGGATTCAGCAAATATAGTTGCTTGTGAAGTTGGAGAAAAACTCGGACTGCCCGTTCCGTATAGTTCCGAGGCTGCTCAATGTTCAACTAATAAAGATCTTATGAAGGAAATAATGCTTGCTTACGACATACCAACCTCCAGATATGTTGTGGCACACAATTGCGAATGCTTAGTAGATCTTCCCTTGCTATATCCAGTTGTTATAAAGCCGGTGGACAGAACAGGTGGAATTGGAATTAACATAGCACACAGTTCCGAAGAGTTGCCCATATATCTCAATAAAGCACTTCAAGAAAGCTGGATGCACCGGGCATTGATTGAAGAATTCGTTGAGGGGAATCAGATTTCAGTTGATTGCTTTGTGCAGAATGGGCGTATAGAGACTCTTTTTATTCGAGACATACGGGTTAATGCTAAGCATGATAGTGCATACCATGGACTCAACTTCGGATCCATTTCTCCATCACGCGTATCTGGGGAGGTTACAAAGGCTGTTCGCAAAATCGCTGAAAGAATTGTCGATGCATTTCAGCTGCGCTCTACAGTCTTTTTGATTCAAGCGATTGTGAGCAATAAAACAGTAAGTGTGATCGAGCTTGCATTGAGAATAGGTGGCGGCTCAGGTGCTGAGATTTTGAAGAGCGCTATTGGCTTTGACCCGATCGATGCAATGGTAGACTCTTTTTTGCATTTACCTGTAAAACAGAAGGTTAGAGAGTCAGAGGGGTGTTTTCTATCTAGAGTTTTATATGCAAGGGAAGGTGTTTTTAAGTGTATTGAGGGGTGCAGTGAGCTACTGGAACGTGGTGTAATAGACAGCTTCCATGCTGCCAAAACAGAAGGTGCGCTCATTGGATCGGAAGAAAATACAAGACATCGAGTAGGGTACTTTATAATTAAAGCAGACACCCTTAAGCAAGCTTTAGAGAAGGAGCAGCATGTACTAAGCAGGATCGAAGCTTATGACGACATGAACGAACCAATGCTGTTGCGTGATGTATTTATTGATAAGGCATGGTGACACCTGAGCGCTGAAGGCGGATAGTGGGCTATCGGGTGCCCAAGGAGCATCAATCCCGACAACATACAAGTGCACTGTCTGGAAGTACTATGCCGACTTCTATGGCCGAGGTTGTTATAATCGATATATGATTCGCATCATCTAGCTTTAATTGCACAGTCACACTGTGTTACCCTCGGCTAAAAGCGGGTGAGCACCGCAGGATGATCCTCAAATCTGTATATTTGTATTTTGTCAATATATTCTTTCTACATCGCTGAACAGTTCCTCAATTTCGGTTTTATAGCCACGTTTGAATAATAGTTGAATGCCGCCCATTGATGCACCCGCATTCCCCTCGATTGCCACCCATCCCTTTTCGGTGTGACCCATATCCCATCCTATCCATTTGACGACAGGCTCTTTTTCTGACATTTCTTTTACCGTAGAAACAAGCTGTTCCCAGTCCGGCAAACAAAACCCCATGAACTCTGTGCCGGTGTCAGGATGACGCTCAATTTGCTCGCCAAACTCAGTGATTCCAGTCGTAATGCACTGGCCGCTGGCAACATCGACACCGACTAGAATTCCGCCCTGTGCGGCATTATCAATAAACTGTCCACCACTCCCAACCCTAAGTAGGCATTGTTGTATTATGATTCCGTATGATGTTCTCAATGTAACGATTCTTGCAGTATTGACCGACGTCTCGTTCATGGCGGACATTCTTTTACTCTGGCTCACACGCTCTTCCAGAATATGTGCTCCTTGTGCAATCAATTCGTGAAAGTATTCGCTTTTTGTTTTATTGAGTGACGGCATGCTAACCAAATCAACGCCCCTGCCTCCGCTCATTCCTACCTGTTTTTTGACAAAAACAGGGTGCTTGTTGACAAAAGACTCATAGCTCCGAAAGTGATTCTTCTTCTTGACAAGAACGGCCTCACGAGCGAAGTAAGGCTCATATTTTTTAAATGTAAGATACTTGTCCCCAAAAACATAAGCATCTAAAACACCGTTAGTTCGATTAAGAAGTATTTCCTTGTCTCGCACGGAAATATACTCCTTGCGCTGGTCTTTGTCTTTTTGCTCTAGGTTATACCCTACATATTCATAGGGGTAGAACCCATAAGCAAAACGGTAAAACCACATGTCGGTGCGTAAACGATCCTTGTCATCTCTGCTTTTATAGTCAGGACATTTCTCTATAAAGTTTTCAATCGACTCCTCCATGCCATATTCAGGATCAAGGGTTTGCCCAATCCACTTTTTTTTGTATTCGCTTACAACCTTTTCTTTTTCCACCCAGCTCGACTCAGCACGTTGTATATCCTTCTCAGTAATCATAAACTTTGTCCATTTTTTCAATCGTGATTTAGACGCTAGTTCTTCTGTAAACCGGGTTCTTGGGCAAAAAGTCCAAGCAGCGTCCCGAATAATGTCGTGTGCAAGCTTCTTGATACGCATCTACTCTCATTTCTTGAACATTTCCTAACACTCTACATAAGCCAGTAATTACACGTATGGAAACACATGTAGAGTAACCTGCAGCTATCCAGTATAGCAAAGCTCTATCGTCGTAACTGCAATACAACTCCCTTCATCCACCCCATTTTGTCAAAAAACTCCACCAGGGTGATTCTCGCAGGTTTGATTAAGCAAACTAGGAGAACGTAAGTGGCAAGGAATACAATAATTGAGATGGCCGCTAAAACAGCAGAGTCGCTTAGCGTTGTAACAATGACACCCTGAGTCGAAGCTGCAAGCGCTATTAGATAAAACCATTTCGAATTAGATACCATCTTATACACTGAAACATTTAGTAAATGCTTTGCAAAAAATAAAGCGATGGCTGGCAGCAGGAGTTGAGTTGCTGGAAAGAAAACTGAAAGAAACTCGTAGCCCTGTAAAGAACAATAGTGGAGCGAAGCAACCATTGGAACTAGATATATGCCTCTAATAATTACTGGTTGTCTAGGTTTTCCTTTTGCGAAGCATGCGTTAATAACCAAGAACGAAAAGAGCACATGAATACTACTAGCAAAAATTGACAGTCCAAAGAATGTTGCCGTATCCTGCCATTGCTGACCAAGGAAGAACAGGGTTATTAAGTCTCTGTAGACTAGCGCCCCAAAGGCAATCGGCACAACAATCAGTGCGAGGTAGTTTTGCAGCGAATAAAATATTCGGCTAAAACGCTCTTCATCGTCTTGAACCTTGGACAGAGAAGAGTGTAGAACTGGCCCGGTTGCACTTATGATTATCCCTATTATTCCAAGACTCATATGGGTTGTCGTTCTATAATATCCTACAGATGTGGGATCAAGATTAATAGCTATGATAAACACGCCTGCCCAGATAGTTGTCCAGTTTAGCAATGAGTCAATTATCACCCATATACTATACTTAAACATCCTCCTTAGTTGTTTAAGGCTGAACCTGGGCTCTGGCTTCCAAGAAGACTTTACTGTTAGCCATACAGCCAAAAATACATTGCTCGCTAGCGTGGCAATAATCAACGACCAATAGCTATAGCCAGCCAAAGCAAGTGGTACTGAGCCCAGAAATAACAGAGCTTTTGCTCCCACTTGACCCCCGAATAGAGTTTTGAAATCAAGCTTCTTTTCCAATAGCCCTGTTTGGACAGTAATAAAAGCTGTGAGGGGCAATGAAACCACAGCGAGAACCAGTACTGAACCGTATCCAGGCATGCCAGCAAGAGACACTATTTGATTGCTAAATAGGATAATCATTGACATTAGAATCACGGACAGTGTGATATTTATCCAGAAGGCAGTAGACGCACACAACGACTCTTCCTCGTCATCTTCAAATCGTTTATAAACTAAATATCTTTTAAGCCCTGTGTCAGAAATCATATCAGCCAGCGAGAACACCATAGTTGCCACAGCAACAATGCCAAATGCTTCCGGTGCGAGGATTCGTGCGAGAACCATCGTAGTTATCGGAGCTATAATCTTAGAAAGCACCTGGGTAACCATTGACCATCTTGCAGCATTTGCGGTCTTTTGCTTCAAATTATCTTGCGTCATTGAAAACCTGTCCACGTGGTTCTATCTACTTGACCCGACAAGCAATTATCGCTCAGGGTGCCTAGTGCCCAATCTAGCATTGATGTCAGTTTTCTGGGAAATCGAGCTTGTCAACTTCTGTTTCTTGCGCTGCGCACTCAAGACTTTTGATGCCCATACATATAGTAAGGAACCCAATGAATAGTGCCATCTCGTATCCCCGAATAAACGAAGGAGCCCATTGTATAAAATAGCCTAGAAGTATTACTGAACACAAGTTATAAAGATATGAGCCCTTTCCCTCTTTCATTTTATACATAGTGTACAGCAAAATAGACAAAAGCAGCACAAGCAGAATAACGCCACCAATGTAGAGTGTGTCTAGATACCCATTATGTGCTGACGAGTTCCTCAAGAAGTCAAGTCTCCATTGATCGGTGCCGTAGTACCCGTGTCCAAAGATGAAATTGCTCTGTATTCTGTCCAGTGCTGTATCCCATAACGGAGTTCTGCCGGTTAAAGTCATATTTCTATTTAATACATCTTCGATAAACCAAGCGAGCCTGTCGTATAGGCGAAAAACAATAATTAGTACGAAAAAGAGAATCGAGAAAACAAACCCCGTGTATGCATTGATTCCCCAAGGTTTTTTCTTGTGCATTAGTATCAAAAAAAGCGAAACCACAGATAGAACAATTATTGAGGTTGCTGACCCTATTAACACAACAGATAACCACGATACTAGCAAAAGTATCACTGGGCGAACGGGAGCTTTCTTGCGATCAATATAGAATCGAGCAAATGAAAAGGTGAGTGCCAAGAGAGCAATCTCAATAAGATGGTTTTTGGAACCGAGCAAGTGAATGGGGCTATCTGCCAATATTCCATCCGGGAACAGTAATATGGTCATGAAATTTAGATATATCAGTATTTCGAACAGGGTAGCATTGATTGCAATAAAGTCTCTAGCGTTGTTGCGGATCATCTCTTGATACGCTAGGCAGATAGCTAGTGGGATGAGTGTATGTGCAGCCGTCCGAAAAGCATCACCGCTATTAAGCAGCGTAATGAGTAATATATATAGCATGTACAATGCAACTAAAGCAAAAAAAATAGTAATGCGTAGATTAGTTCGACTAACAAAGAGCAGCAAGAGTACGGATATAGCTAACAGCACCATGTAAACAAGAACACCCTGAGTTCTTTGAGTAAAGAATTCAGGCTGTATAAACGAAATCGAAATAATCACTATCACGAATTTGCTGTATTCGTTTTTTTTCTTTTGCTTTACAGCAGCGTTTGCAGCTTCCATCACATCAATTCCAGTTTGCCTAATTCTTATGTATCAGCGAGCTCTATGCTCGCCACTCGAGGCTCAACGCAGCAACAAGGGCGTAAGCAGACAATTCTCACCCCGCTGGCACGTTGTGGCCCAACCTTCATATACGTTGCCAATACTGACATTTCTCCACCAAGACCAAGCGCTCCAATTCCTGCTTGGTTTACCATCTGAGTAATCTCATCTTCCAAACTACTTTGCTTATAATATGAACCAAATACCTGCGCTTCAACCATAAGAGCTGCCGCTTCATAATGAGACCGGCCGATTCCAATCGCCAATGTGCAGGGAGAGCAGCCTATTAGCGACACAGCCTCTATCCCCCACTCCACTATCTGGCCTCGCAATACCTCCCATTTATGCTGATGAAAAATGCGATAGCACCGCCCACGTATTGCAGGGCCGCCTCCTTCTAGCAAAACATGTAACCTTAGAACGTCTTCTTTGACACGCTTAACAAGCAATGGTGCAGACAATACTGCACTAGGATCGACATCTAGTCCACCAGATTGATCCAATCGGTCTACATCCTCCCCACAAATAGCCATAGGGCGACCTGGGAGTAAGCGCAGCCCCTGGGCAATGCCCTCCTCAACAGCTGAAAGCAATTCGCTAGTAATGGCATGCTGAGGCCCAAGTTCTAATAACAAGTGTGGAATTCCTGTATCGTCACATAACGGGGTGGAATTGACAGCAGCTACTTGTGAATTTTCCACAATAAGCTTCATCACCCAAGCCGCATGAGGGTTTACCTCACTAGAAATTGCTTCTTCCCACGCCTCAATCTGGTCAGGACGGAATGTGCTGCTCGCTCGCACAAGCGCTTCAGCAACCCTCTTTCTAATTTGCCTGTATTCCACTTAACTATATATACTCTCTCCGTGCGCCGCCGCAATAATCGCTGGGTATCCATGTACTTCTAAACGATAGAATGCTTCCATACCTAATTCTTGAAAAGCAACACATTCTGATTTGACTGTCTTGCTTCTCAAGAGCGCCGATACCGGTGGTATAATGGCGTAAACTGATTCATGCTCTTTTAGTGACCGAACTGTGCCCTCATTCAATGAGCCTTTCCCGAGGTGTAGCTTTACTCCAGCTATTCTTGAAAGAGGCACAATACAACCCTCGATTTCCAATTTATTGCTAGAGGTTGGCCCCACTCCTGCTGGGCTTACAGCTGAATGGAAAATCACTGATCCTTCTAGATGCAATCCCGCCTTGGCAAGATCCCCTGCCTTAGCCATCGACACGATCTTTGGCAGCACCGCATCGCGCCCACAATAAATCGTTCCGGAGATTTCTACCCTGTCACCCACTTGCAAGTCTCTAATAGTCTCTGGGTGCAGGGGCGTGTGCAAATCCTTAGTTTCGAATAGACTCTTAGCCACCAGCGTCACCATCTGTCAAAAAGAGTCTAGCATGCTGCCTATTGTTCTCAATCACACCATAAGCCTGTGCTCGCATATAGAGCTTTTCAGCCCAAATACGGTGAGGGTTAACCTCATTCATTTTATTGCCATTTTTACTTTTGACGACTCCGTCTTCTCTCTGCAACACTTGTAATGCATCCTCATGCTCCTCTCGAGTTACAGCAAGCATACCGTTAACGTAAGGAATATGAGTTGGGTGTATAACGGTTTTTCCAATGAACCCGTTTGCTTGATCCAGCAATATCTCTTGAAGTAAGCCGTCTACTTCTTCGTTAACTAGTGGCTCTCTCCTGAACAGCGAATCATGAACGCTGGATGAGAGACTTTTAAACTTACTCTCCCTAGAAACTCGGAAATACTCCCACACTGGGCCAGAGACACTATAATTGTTATCTCTTGCAAATACATTTAGGATGTCTTTAAGACAATCACTTACGGTTATAATGTCATATATTGTGTGAGTTGTTGTTCTGCGCACACCAAAACAAGCAGAGAAATCTGTGCCGCCTACTCTAATATTGAGCACCAGAGAGCGATGAGCATCCAATATTCTTTTAACTTCAAGAAGCTCAGCCATACGAGTCTCAATGAATGCCATCTCACGACTTTCTAAAATAGGCATTCCATACACATTCTCACTAGGATAGCGGCTGTTGAGCTCCTTCAGATAGGAAAAGTACTGTAGGCCATTTTGTGTATTGAATTTTGGGAAGTTAAATCCAGTAATCAAGCGTAAGTGCTCTTTTTTTATCCTCGCACAAAACGTACGGAATTGCTCTGGGCTCCTGACCCTAAAAACAATGAGGGGAATATCTGCGTACCTTATTACACCATTTTCAAGATACTGACTCAGAGTGTCCAGCAGCTTCAGCACATTGTCTTCAGCTGCTGGTATGTCGACTTCGCGACAAGCGTCTTCAAAACACATCACCATAGAGGTTAGCCCCGGATATTTCTTGTGCAGAATCTCCTTAGCAAAATCTCTGGTGCCGGGCATATACATGGTAGCGCCAAGGCAATAACGAAGAAGTGCAAGATCTGTATATTTATTAAACTCGACAGGTGCTTCCACAAATGAGAAATCTCTAACCTGCTGGTGGTGCCTCACAATAGCCTCCGATAGTTTTAAAATGTCCGTATACCATAGGTTTTTACTTTAGTGACAAACGCGTCGTTTTGCATATAGCATACTACTCTATTTCTACAATTAGTTACCACTTCGCTTAGACCTCACAGCCTCAGGATAGTAGTCGTCTATCATGCGCTGCACAAGCGCGACCTGCTTTGCCCGTTTTTTCGCATCATCTACCGTCGTATCCCAACTATGTGTTGCTGCCACAGACCCACCGGTCTTAAGGTAAATTGGTGCAGCTATCCTGATCATCTCAGGAACCTCATAATGTCGAATGAAGCCCCCTGTTGATTTGGGGTTCTCCGTGTGAATATCGATGGGTATGTCAATAGCCTGTCGCATGGCAGAAAGCATCTGCAATTGAATGTCTCTCACAGGATTGATAGAGTCAGCTCCAATGCTTTCTAGCAGTTTTGCGGAGCAGGGATTGCCATGGCCGGCATGAGCAGACACCTTGAATCGACATTCTTTTGGTATTTCACCAGCCTTGCGCATTTCATTCAACAACCAGAGGCAGCCTTCGTCATATACCAAAAAAGAATTGCAACCAAACCTGGCAGCTCTTTTTACATCCTCAACCGCACGAACAACTTGATCCTGTCCACGCAGGCGATAGCCCATGCGCATACCCTCTGGCGTATTGACCGAAGCGCTCGTATCTGTTGTTGCTCTCGGCCCTATTGAGAGAATCAAATCTGTACGCCACTTCTGAGCAAGCTCCACCATTTCTGATAGATCTTTGTCTGGGAGCAGCATAACCCCTTTTGTTTGCGTAATGCGGTGTACAGGAATACCATAGCCATCGAGTGCCTCCAGCAAGGCTTGCATTGGCTTAGGGCCTTGTATTCCAGGCACTTCATAACGATACTGGGCTCCATCATTGAAACGCTTTTCTGAGCTTGACAAATCATAGGCATCCCCTGAGGGTAGTCCTATTGAGTTCAAGAAGCTTTGTGTAGATCTGAGGCTTTCTCGGCTCATGCTTCATCAACACCTTTCAATAGAGTAGGTAACTCCAGCTTTCCGTTTTCTATAGATGTAACCATTGAGATAATAGCATTACTTTCATCAAAAGACCTACCTGCAAAGAGTGCAAGAGAGCAAAATTTCTCCTCAAGCTCTTCATTGGCCATAGGGTTTTCTGGCTCACCCTTAGGATAGTCTACTCTTTTGGAGAATACTTCTCCTTCATTGGTTGTGAGTGTCAACACAGCTGCTCTCTTATCAGGAACCAGCGCAGACAAATCGTCGCTTTCTTCTACTGACACCTTTTGCGTCAACGCAAGGACTCTCTGGTCTTGCAGGATTTCCTCTGTCATCATACCTGTTCCGTCAGTGCCAAATATGAGCGCTGCGGCTACACTGAAAGGAATACTCATTTTTGCAGACTGCATTCCCTTTATTTCAGTATGGTCATGACCTTTAACCGCCAGTCGATATGTTTTTACATTGACACTAGAGATACTATCTTGGCTGGCATCTATCTCTTCTCGGAGCCCGATGGCCGCCTCTACCGGCGCGTGACAATGTCTGCATGACGCGTACGCTTTACGATATATGCCTGTTATCGTGTACTTATGTTGCTCGCTCCGGTTCAACCAGGCATCGTCTATCTCTTCGGCCAATAAAGCAAGAAATCCTCGGCTGCCTCCTAAGATATCATCTGGTGCACAAACGCCAGTCTTGCCGATAAATGCCGCTGTTAGCCCATCCATCGCAGCGCGACCAGCGTTATAAGGCTTGAGATCACTGTTTGCACCAATTACCTCAAGCAGACCTGCAGCCGAGGCAACAGCTGCGGAGACGGTATCCTTTAGCTCTTCTCGCGTATATTCGCAGGCAGCTGCAATAGCAACTGCTGCTCCTACCGTCCCGCAGGTGCCAGTAGCGTGAAATCCTCTGATCTTATGCCCTGGCTGAATCATTCCTGCAAGCCTCAGCGTTGCTTCATATCCAGAGACCACTCCTCGTAAGAAGCTCTCCCCACTCATTTCCTTAATGCCTGCGGCAGCAAGCAGAGCTGAGATTACAGGCGCTCCCGGGTGAACCATGCCGAATCGACTGCCATCATCGAGTTCAAGATAATGCGCTGCCATGCCGTATAACAATGCCTTGTTATGAATAGAGCTACCAGACAATTGTCTATAGCGCTCAATGATTTTCTTCATTGCGTAAGCCCCCGCTAGAAGTACGCCCGTATAATCCAAGATACAGTTTTTTGCCTGCGCGCGTATGTCTTCTGGATAATTCTCTAATGAGATTGTATGGAGGAGGTCAACAAATGAGTCAGTATAGTTCATGAGCTAATCCAAGAATTATTGTGTTGCCACAAGATTAGGTTGCTGAGCTTCCAGGTTTCCATTGAAGTGGGCTTCCTCAGTAGCCCTATCTGTCAACTCCTGCCTAGTCCTGTGCCTGCCCTCTATCGCATCTTCCAATGAAGCATATCCATGCTTCGTGCAATATGCTCTCACATACTCACTGGGCACTTTCATGCCTACTATCACATTTCCCTCACTGCAATAGCCCATGAAACTACCATATCCAACCTCGCTGCGTAAAGCAGATGATTTTCGGTTAAACACCATCTGGACTAGTCTCACAGCTAGCTTGACATCAACTAACAAACTGCAGTTCTCAACATACCAGATGTCGTTGTCAAAGCGTTCCTGCCAGTTCATTGGTCGTCCTTTGATGGTAAGGCTCGGACACTCCAATCCTGGTCTGAGAGCATAGCGCATTTTGTGTCGATTGTTGAAGCGATCCCAATATACAGGTCGCAAGGGACGAGGACCTATCAAACTCATGGATCCGTTGAGGATGCACCAAAAATTCAGCAATTCGTCTAAGGATGTCTTACGAACAAACTTCCCCCATCTTGTAACTCGCTGTGAAGGAGGAAGCATTTCGCCATTTGCATCTTGCTCATTTGTCATGTTTCTAAATTTTGTGAGCTTAAATAGAACTCCGTCTTTGCCCATCCTTGCCTGATGAAAGAGAATGGGACTGCCCACATCAAAAAGAGTAATCAGGGCTATCATTAGGTTTATGGGCAAAGTTACCAAGAGCGCAATAAGGGCAACAAGGAAATCTATCACCCGTTTGCCCCATCTTGTATATAAGTTCATTTTGATATTTACAGGCTCCAGCATCATGTTAACGCAATGCAGGTTATCCTTTCGAATCATTTCTGCCAACTCACGCTTAGCTGACCTTGCTAGAGGCGTTATGTCTATGAAATTAACACCCACTTGACTAACTTGCCTTACCAAAAGAACGAATTAACTCACAAACAATCAGGACATCATCCTTGCTCATCCCGCAATGCAGAGGGAGCGTCAGCACTTGACTTGCTGCCAGTTGAGACAGAGGAACACTGACGTCTCTACCAACGCTGTTGCGGTAGCACTCAAAGTCATTGATGGAGGGATAAAAGTACTTACGCGGATAGATTTGATGCGATGCTAGGTAATCATTGAGCTGATCGCGCATGCGCCCATATTCAAGACAGTCTACAAGAACTGGCATGTACGAGAAGTTGGATTTGTACACACCGGTTACTTCTCTCTCAAGAAAAGTAGTTACACCTGGTATAGCAGCTAACTCTTCAAAGTAGATTGCTGCTAGGTTCCTTCGCGTATCGACTTCCTGGTCAAAATGCCTGAGGTTACAGATACCCATTGAGGCTGAGAACTCGTCCATTCTTGCATTGCCGCCAACAGAAACGACTTTTTCCGGACCAGCCATACCAAAAACATTTTGCAGCTTGAGCTCTTTGGTTATTGCAGGATCTTTGCAGCATATAACTCCACCCTCAACCGTGCTAAAGGCCTTAGTGGCATGAAAACTAATCATCGATGCGTCACCAAATGAAGCAAGACTTGCCCCCTCTAATTCTACGCCAAAGGCGTGGGCTGCATCATAAATAACGACAAGTCCATGCCTGTCTGCTATAGCTTGGATTTTCTCAACCTCGCAAGGGTTTCCATATACATGAACAGGCAGTAGTGCTGAAGTTTCTTCAGTGATGAGATCTTCAATTAATTCTGGATCCATGGTACAGCCTGGGAGCTTGATATCGCAGAAAACTGGCTTCAAACCAGATCTCTCAATGGCATGTGTGGTAGAAGCATGGGAGAACGCAGTTGTGATTATCTCCCCTTTAAGCTTGCAGGCTCTGATGATTGACTCCAGAGCCAAGTGCCCGTTACAGAATAGTTCGAGCTCCTCAACTCGTAGGTACTCCTTAAGCAGCTGCTCCAGTGCTCTGTGCTTGTCACCAACGTTGGTAAGCCAACGACTTGACCAAATAGAGGAAATTTCTTTTACATATTCATCAAAAGGAGGCAGCGATGGCTGCACCACATATAATGGATTAGTGCGATTCATTTGCCTTATCTCGTTTCCCTTCATCCTTCTCCAATAAGTTATGTGCCCAATGCTAGTGTGAGAGAGCCCTTCTCTCTATTTTGTTTTGTTGGTCCCCGTTACTCACGTCATCCTGTTCTTTGCAGAGCCGATACTGCGGCAGATCTATTCAGGTTTGCATACGCTCCCAAAGGCTTGTGCATGCTTCGTGCTTTGGCCAGGTAATCGTAGTGCTCTGGTATATGAGCATCACTCGCCAAAAAACTCACGAGACCTTCTTTAAAGAGGCGTTGAGCGGGCTTCTTGCTAGCACCCGTTCTTCCACCCACGATATAATCTGCTGATACCTGCAAAGCAGCTCCCCACCGTACAAGGTCATGCGCAAGATTAATGTCTTGCTGTATAGCCTCGTATCGCTCTGGGTGCGCTATAATCACCCGATATCCCCTACTCCGTAATTCAAATATCGTACGCTCAAAGACTCCATATTCGTAGGCGCTTGCCCGCGTAGAAAGCTCTAGCAAAAAATCATTGCTGCCATCAAAGCACAATTTGTCTGCCCAGTCCATACCGAGTTGCATAAACATGGTGTGATTGACCTCAAAACCCATCTTAAGTGGAAAGCCCTTTGCGTGCTTTTTCAAAAGCCAAAACGCCTCCCAAAAAGCGTCATAGTCAAAGTAAGGGTCGCGCACATGGGGAGTGCAGACGATTGAACTCACGCCGGCAGCCTTGGCAGCCGCAAGCATCTCCATGGACTTCTCCACAGTGGCAGGGCCATCATCTATTCCCGGCAGTATATGACTATGTATATCTCTCATGCCCTCAGTTACCTGCCCCAGTACCGTTTACCATTGTCATAGTGAGCAGAGCTGTCATAGTTAGTGGAGTCGTCATAGTTAACTGAGCTGTCATAGTTAGCTGTGCTGTCATATTGGGCAGAGCTATCATAGTTGGCGGAGTCGTCATAGTTAGCTGAGCTGTCATACTGGGTAGAGCTATCATAGTTGGCAGAACTGTCATGGTAGGCTGTCGATTGATCGTAATCGCCGTTTTGTTCATGCGCAGGCGGAGTATGGCTCTCTTCTGCCTCAGTCCCATTATCTGCGCTTTGTCTCTGTAAGCTCGGTACCCAACGACCTAAGGTTTTTTCTTGCGTTTTGCCCTCTATTTTTTCTCCCGCTTTATTGTAATAGGCATAATAGTACTCTGAGGTTTTGGTGTTACAGAAGTTAGCGCACACACCTAAGATGCGCGCATCAGCTTTTTTCAGTTGGTCATAAGCTTCCAACAGCTCCGAGCGTCTTGTTGACTCTGTCTTGACAACCATGATGGTGCCGTCCACCAGTGTTGAGAGAATGGCAGCGTCAACAAAGGTGCCCACCGGCGGTGTATCAAAGATTACGTAGTCAAGGTTGGCCTTGAGGTGCTCAACGAGCTGCTTAAAGCGATTCGATGACAACACATCAACCGGGTTGGGGATCTGTGGCTCAACATCAAGCAAATACAAATTGGGAACAGAGGTCTGGGTTACGGCATCGCTAATGGAGGCAGTCTTAGACAGCAGGGCATAGGCTCCAGCTTTGGGGTGCACATTCATGCGTGCTGCCAGCGTACGTCTGCGCATATCGGCCTCTACAATCAATACCCGCTTGCCCGAAGTAGCAATTGCCGTTGCAAGAGAGATGGCCACAAAAGTCTTGCCCTCGTTGGGAACAGAACTGGTAACTGCTATTGTTTTTATCGGTTCATCGGGCGACATAAATCCGATATTGGCAAAGAGCGTTCTTGCAGCATTTTGAACCTCGAGCTTGCCTGTTGATGATCTCCTTTTGGCCATGTTGCTATCCTCGGTCCTTCATTACTGGCATTTGGCCGATTACCGGCGCACCCAATAGTTCTTCAATTTCGCTTATATCCCTCACCCTGGTATTAAGGAGATCCTTTAAGATGACGAGCGCAATAGCCGCAGCAATGCCTACAAAAAACGCTACCATCGTATACATCAGTCGGGGCGGACCCGAGGGCGATTTTGGTTCTAGCGCCTCATCAATTACGTTGACGCTTCGAACGTCCATAATCTCTTTGGCTACCCTATCGGTTGTTCTCGCCAGCTCATTTGCAATAATGGCAACTGATTGCGCAGAAGAACCGGTGACCGAAAGTGTGAGGACTCGAGTATTGGTTTGACTGGCTACGTCAACTTGATACCCTGCCAGGTTGGACGTGCTGAGCTGGGCAGCAGCATCGCCAAGCACACGATTGCTCTTTATAAGCCTTGCCACGTCGTTTGTGAGCATCTGGCTTGCCGCAAGATCGCTATTAGTGAGCCCTTCGCTTGTGCCCTCAGTTGTTGTAGTGAGTACGTACATTGAAACACTGGCGGTGTAGCTGTTAGGCATCAAAAACCACGCATAGGATGCCATCACAAGGGCAAAGACAATAGGGAGCGCAACCATAAGATGCAAGTTCTTGCGCATAAGTTTTAGTAAATCAAGAAGGGTCATGAGCCACCTGGTTGTTCCTGAATAGTTGTATACGGTATTTTAATCTATTTTTGTGTAAAAGACCTCGAGCACTATCTCAAATACCTCATCCTTATCAAGATAATACTCGGCATATATTTCTCCTTGCTTCATCTCGCCAGGAAGCGAGATCGTCTTGACAGAACTCACCCTGTTTATAACCAGGGTTGTGGCAAGATAGGTTATCTCGCTGAGCGAAAGATTAGTGAGAGAGTGATCTTGCGCTTCATTATATAAATCGATGAGAGCTCCTACTTCTCCATTTACCATACTGAGCGCCTTGGGCACAAAGGCCTGCACATATTGAATCTGACGCGCTTGTCGGTCGAGTGATGAATCAAGCTCCCTGATATTGCGATATTGAACATACTTGTAGGCATTATTGCCCATGAGCAAGGTTTCTTGACCTTTGACAATGTTTGTACCAGGAATGGAGTCAAGAGGGGTAAGGCCCACCCCGCCGATGGTATCGTTTAACCTACCGATACCCGTTTCGTCGAGGGCAAAGTAGTAGTTAATGGGCATGCCATACATGACTCGAGGTATCACAGTGAGCACATTTTCGCAGCTTGTCTCCATGCCGTTGCCATAAGAAAACGCCAGGCATATCTGCATGGCTCTGGTTTGCAGGTATACACCATCATTATTGTACGTATCAACGTCTGCCATGGAGTCGCGCGGTATGGAGATAACCGTTACTTTGCCAGTATTGGTATCAATGGCAATTACCATGACAGTGTCTGCCTGCCCCTTTTTTGTGGGATCAAATCCAGAAACCGTTGCTCTATCAAAGCCGATAAAAGCGAGTGAAACGATGTCCTCGTTAAAAGCATAGGTCTGACCGTTGTGCTCGATGGTCATGCCGTTATCGGCGGCAAGGGCACCACTTTGATCCATAAGTTCTGCATTAGGGGTTGCATGGAGATTCATTCTTCCAATGAGGTAGTTGATGCCAAAGACCAGCACCCCAGCAACCATCAAGGCAAGAGCCGCCAAGCCACAAATGTAGACCCAGCGTGGTATCTTCTTTTTTTTCTTTCGCCTAACCCTCACAAGGTCGGTAGCATCTTCTTGAGAGCTGTCCTCACCCTCAAAGACGTCCTCACCCTCAAAAACACCCTCAAGCTCAAAGCTTCCAAAGGGGTCATTTGGGTTGGCTGAGCAATGTGGCTCAGCTGTGTCATTTGAGCTGACGAAGTCGTTTGGCTCGGCAAAGTCGTTTGAGTTGGCGGAGTCTATGTATTTGGAATCTGACATGTTCTCCCTCAGTACGTTAACTGCTCATTGATGAGTAAGCCGGTTACGATATACCTGTTGTTGGTGAGCAAAAGGTTTTGCATACAGGTGCTCAGCTGCACGACTCGGTCAGTCGCAGTGAGGGAAACTCCTTCTCGGACATTGCTCGAAATCGAATCTGGACTCGTTACAAACTCAAAATACTCAGCCAGTGTTTCTTCTTGCAAAAAGCTGCCGTTGGTATTGATGATATGACGATCGTCATACACATACGCAGAGATGACTTGATAGGTCAAAATGTGCTCGGGGGTATAGATGACGAAGTGTTCATGGGTGTCAAAAAATTCCCTGCTGCTATAGTTGTGCAAGGTGGCAAACATAATATCGGTATACCCCACATGACCGTAGATGAGTGTAACCGGGTCGGTAAAGCTCCTGTTATTGACCCGCTCGGTAAAGAGCGTGCCTGGAGGATAGTGATTGAGCTCTATGTCATGATCAAGATACACGGAGTCATCGGTGGGGTGTTGGCAGATTGGGTAATCAACAGTAGTGCCGGGAACGGTTATCCATGCGTGAACATCGGCATTGATTGCCCTCAGCGCTTCAAAGTCAATGGGGTTTTCTACCCTCTCGGCTTCTTGGGGGTGGCTGACAGCCTCTGGACTACCCTGCGGCTTAAACTCAACAACAGTCGATGGCTCCTTTATACTTTGGAGATACACCCCATACCCAATGGCACCTCCAATTATCAATAGAAACGACAAGCCCAAGGCGATATATGGCAGCCTTCCCTTTTTCTTTTGCTGCCTTTCGTCTTGGGGTGATGGATAATCCTTGTTTGTTTCTTGTGGTGTCACCTTGTATATCCTGTTGTCATCTCCCCATTATCCCAATGTTGCAACAACCCTATGCAACTCCTTTGGGGCTTTCAACAAAAAGGCTCGCAATCCTTGTTGAGGAGCAAGCCTTTGTTGCTGTTATGTGGAGTAAAGCTTAGTTGTGCAATCTCCTCCGTGCAAAGATTACGGTTGTGGCTCCGAGTGCAATGACTGCTCCCGCAGCAATAATGATGAGAGAGAAGGGCATGGGCGCTCCAGTGAGAGGAGAGGTTGGAGAGGTTGGAGAGGTACCTGAGGCTGCCGGGTTATTTGGTGCAGCCGGGTTATTTGGTGCAGCCGGGTTATTTGGTGCAGGTGTATTTTGCTCTCCAGGTGGCGTCGAAAGCAGTGACTCCGGTGCTTCCATAAGCGCAAACGTGCTCAAGTGGTCAACAGAAATGGTAACGAAGTAGCCGGTCTCAGCGCTGCCAGTGGCCTTAATAACAGTCTCATGAATTGCATGACCACCTACAAAACACTCTTGAAGTACAAGGTAGGATCCCGGTCCACTAACAGGAAAGCTGATGGCAAGCGTGCCAAAATCGCCCGTGATATCATACAGCTTATTGCCTTGACCATCATGAACCCACATGCTGATATCAAAATAAATAGCACCGGTTCCATACTCATTGGCGAGTCCCGAAAGAGCAGCCGAAGGATTACCAACCTTTACATCAATATTGGTATTGGGTGGAAGGTTGCCCAGACCGCTGGTGTCCAGACTCACCTTTCCATGCGGCGTATCAAACACCAAAGTACCGCCTGTAGGACTTTGTGCCGCAAAGGCAGTAGCCGTCGAAAGTGCAAATAGTAGTACTACTGACAGGATAACCGATAAAACGCTCTTCTTCATTTTAGCCCCTTCACTGAGCATAATAAAAACAACGGCCTATTCCGCTAGGAGAAAGATTAACATATGCTCAGTGCAAATGTAACGAAAAAGTACAATTCTTTTTGCAAATGGTCAAAGAGAGTGGTAATATTTCGTTTACACCGTTGATGAGGATGTAACGTCTGCGGCGCGCATACAGAGAACCGGCAGTGCTGAGAATCCGGTAGCAAGCGAACAGTCAAATGGACCTCGGAGGGCCAGGAGGAATCCTGTGTGGAACTTGGCACGAGCTAAACCCACGCAGCTAGTATTCTTGGACGGGAGTTCCCGTTATAGAACTGAAGCGTGATGGCGCTTCGTGAGTGGCTGGCACAAGCTGGCAAGCGAGGGTGGCACCGCAGGAGACTTTCTCCCAGCCGCAAGGCTGGATGTAACAAAGCTCTTGTCCCCGCATCGTAGATGTGGAGACGTGGGCTTTTTTTCGTGGAAAAGTCACGTTTCCAAAAAATGAAAAGGAGATTGACATGTTAGAGCACAAAACCTTTGCACAACCAGGAAGCGACCCGTACAAGATCTATCTGGCCGAAGACGAAATTCCCACTGCGTATTACAATGTGAGAGCAGACATGCAAACGGCGCATGCTCCCATCTTGCACCCTGGCACCTTGCAGCCCGTTGAGTTGGCCGACCTTGAGCCGGTGTTTTGCACCGAGCTTGCCAAACAAGAACTCAACACCACCGACCGCTTCATTGATATTCCCGGATCAGTCATGGACTTTTACCGTATGTATCGACCCTCGCCACTGGTGCGTGCCTACTGTTTAGAAAAGGCTCTCGGCACCCCCGCAAAGATTTACTACAAGTACGAGGGAGGCAACACGTCTGGCTCACACAAGCTTAATTCGGCCATTGCGCAAGCCTTTTATGCCAAAGAGCAGGGTCTTGCAGGCATTACCACCGAGACAGGGGCTGGACAATGGGGTACCGCACTTTCTATGGCCTGCGTGTACTTTGGGCTGGACCTTGAGGTCTTCATGGTTAAGTCGAGCTTTGAGCAAAAGCCGTATCGCAAAACAATCATGCAGACCTATGGGGCAAGCATTACTGCTTCTCCTTCTGACACAACAGCCGTAGGGCGCAAGATGCTGGAGGACTACCCAAACAGCGTAGGCTCCCTTGGTACCGCAATCTCTGAAGCAGTTGAGGCGGCGGTAAGCAGCGGCGGAACTAAGCGTTATACGCTGGGCTCTGTACTCAATCAGGTCTTGATTCACCAGTCTATTATCGGTCTGGAGGCCAAGGCCGCACTGGCAAAGCTCGATGTGTACCCCGATGTAGTCATCGGCTGCGCTGGTGGCGGTTCAAACCTCGGCGGTCTCATGGCGCCCTTCATGGCTGACCGCCTTGCTGGAAGGGCCGCTCCGTATTTCATAGCCGTTGAGCCTGCGTCTTGCCCCTCGCTCACCCGAGGGCGCTTTGCCTACGACTTTTGCGACACAGGCATGGTTACGCCGCTTGCTAAGATGTACACCCTTGGTCACGCTTTCATGCCCTCCCCTTCACATGCAGGCGGACTACGCTACCACGGCATGAGCCCCATTCTCTCCCAGCTCTATCATGATGGCCTTTTGAATGAAGCCAGGGCAGTTGAACAAAACGAGGTCTTTGAGGCGGCCTTGCAGTTTGCTCGTAGCGAGGGCACCCTGCCTGCCCCCGAGAGCGCCCATGCCATACGAGCAACTATAGATGAAGCTCTCAAGTGTAAAGAAAGTGGTGAGGAAAAAACCATTCTCTTTGGCCTTACCGGAAACGGCCTCTTGGATTTGAGCGCCTATGAACAACACCTCAACGGAACCATGAGCGACCGCATACCCACTGATGAAGACCTTGAGCGCGGCTTTGCCACCATCCCCTCGCTTCCTGGTATTCAGTAAAGTAGAAAGACTTACGATCCGGCCAGCTCCCCGTAAACAAAAAGTTCGGCTGATGCAGGTGGGATGTTCTGCATCAGCCGGATGAAATCCCTTCGCTTGGCGGGGTAAGGATCAAGGCGAAGGTCGGTATAGCGTTGTTGTGGCTGCACTCATTGCCAGCCGTTGTGGATCTTGAAGTTGACTTACTCTTCAGATCCGTGTCGGGCATTTTGGAGGTTGATGATCATAGTGATCATCAACCTCCTCACATGCTCTAAACAGTAAAGGAAGCGCTTTGTGCGTAAGCAGGTTGCTGCTCACCCACCCGGTACTTCTCGTCTTCTTTCTCTTTGTTCTTGACCTTCTTGCGATTGATTGCAACAACGCCCAGAACCAGTGTTACCAGGAAGACTATGAATTGGAAGATCGTCCAGTAGTCCACCCAAATCATCGGGAGTCTTATATCCTCGGTGAGGATGAAGAGTATGATGCCAATGATTGCAAGGATGGCTGATACGATGATCCAGCCGATTCCACGACGGCGACGGATCTTGTCGTCTTCTTCTTCCAGCTCAGAAGCGTCTACGGGCCTGCCGTTGGCAGCCATGGCATAGCCATACTGCTCTCTTTCTAGGCGGATGCGCTCGCGCTCTTCTTCTTCTTCGTCATCGAGCTTCTTGCGCCTTGAGCGTACTATGGCAAATACGAGAGCTAAGAGACAACCAGTAACCATCAAGATGAGGTTCAGGAGAGCCCATGGCCTGCTTCCTTCAGCACCAAACAGTGGTACACCCGTGCCATCAATGCCTTGATTAACGGTCGGTGGAACCGGTGTAGTTACGCTTGCCCCCAGTATGCATATGGCGGTAATAGTGGCATCTTCTGTCACGTTAGTCCAGGCGCTTGATGTCCTATCCCAACGTTGGAAGATGTAACCGCCGTGAGGTGCTACTGTTGGCGGCGTTACGCCTCCGCCGTAGTTAACCGTGTGAGTAGCCAATACGTTGCCATCGTGATCGACGAAGGTAATGGTAAAGGTTATTGGTGCATATTGCGCCGTTACCGTAAAGCTGGAGGTGACGTAGTCAAACGCTCTGTCCCATCCGGCAAAGACATAGCCGGTGCGTGTTGGGGCAGGCGGTGCACTTGCTGCTCCACCGTAAGGTATGCCACTGTCAACTGATATAACTCTGCCATCCCAGTCCACGAAGGTCACGGTGAAGGTCGGAGCCGGTGCTGGTGGTGCTGGTGGTGCCGGCGGTGCTGGTGGTGCCGGTGGTACAGGTGGCGCCGGTGGTACTGGTGGGATTGGCTTCCAGTTGGCAGTTACCGTTACATTTGCCGCAGGCATCGTGAAGCTCGTTGTGGGAGAGCTTGGATTGAGCAATGTTACTCCGCCTTGGTCGACCGTCCAGCCATCAAAGGTAAAGCCTGGTCTTTGTCCAGCATTAATCTGTACGTTCTTGCCCGCAGTATAGGTACCTGCACCGGTTGGGTTTGCATAGCTGTTGTTAACCGTAACGGTGTACTCAATAGGCTTCCAGACCGCATAGAGGACGGTATCGCGCGTTATGGTAAAGGTGCTGCCTGCGGTGTACTGCGGACTTGTGGCACTCGGAACGGTTGACCAACCAAGGAAGCTGTGCCCTGTCTTGGTGAGGTTTGCCGGGCCAAGTACAGTGACCTTGCTGCCACTCTCGTAGGGGTTGTTAGCGTCTACCGGTGCTGAGCCGCCAGTATTGGTGTTGCCATTGTAGGTCACTCTATAGTAGGTGATGGGCTCTGGCACCACAGTTGCCTTGTCGGTTGCCGTTGGAGTATCGGCATTGGGATTAGGCGGTGTTGAGCCAGTCTGGACAAAGAGATTTGCGGGGTTGACAATGTTGCCGCTCTTCCAGTTGGAGTTAACCTTGGCGGTAATAAGCACTTCAACAACAGCGCCAGCGTTTGCCTGGATCTGAGCCTTGGTAAGGGAGATGCTCAGGCGTCCGTTTGACTGCGAGATGCTCAGCGCCACGTTGGGCGTTCCAATAATCCTTGCAGAACTCGATGCTGCAACAAAGTCGAGGGTCGAGGGCAAATCGTCAGTTATCAGTATTCCGTCATAACCTGTCGTGTTAGTGGGAAGGGTAAAGCTCACCTTGAAGCTAACCGTATCTCCCACCTTCTTAAACGTGCTAGTGGTGTTCTTGCTAAAGTCCTTGATGGGCTCTATGTCGCTGATTTCTTCTCTGTCTTTGCCGGCAGGTACACCATTAAAGGCAACAGTTGCGTTATTGATGATCTTTCCTTTGGCACTGGCTGCAACGGTAAACACTGCGGTGATAACCACGTCTCTATTTGCAAGACTGGCTGCAGAATTAGCCGTAAAGGTCACGGTGCCTGAGGAGTTTGATGCGGTAAAGAGGCTGGTTACGTTAGAGCCGTTGGCGGTTGCACTGAAGCTCTTATAGGTTACCTTGCTTGCGTCATAGGTATCGGTTACCACTACTCTTGAAAGCGGGTTGTTGCCTACCGTGCCAGGAGCAGTAAAGCTGATCTTGTAGCTCAGGTCCTTTCCTGGGGTGTAAGTATCAGCCTGAACGTCCTTGGTAAAGTCCACATACTTGGCGGTTGCGTCATCATCTGCCACCGGTTGGTCTTGACCAGGAACAGGCCTGGTGCTGCCAGTCTGTAGGTAGAGCTGTGCGGTGTTGACGATGTCGCTGGAGCCATCCCAGTTGCTGTTGACACGAGCGCTGAGAGTGATCTCTACAACCTTGCCTTGGTTGGCGGCTATCAAAGCCTCATTGAGGTAGACGCTTACCACGCCGGCTGAGTGACTAATGGTAGTGAGGCCAGTGGCTCCACCTACCTTGACGCTCGAGCCCACAGACTGATAAGTAAGTGAGGACGGCAGCGCATCGTGGACAAGAAGACCTCTGTATCCGCTTGCATCCGTTGGCAGGGTAAAGCTGATGGTAAAGACTACCGTATCTCCTACCTGCTGGAAGAAGCTGGAGCTTGACTTGGCAAAGTCATTGATGGGCTGGATGGGCTTGACTACCTCTTCGTCGCTGCCACCGGGCAGTCCGTTAAAGCTTACCGAGGCGTTATTGACGATATTGCCAGTAGCACTTTGATTTGCCGTAAAGACCGCAGTGATGACAACTTCCTTGCCAGCAAGGCTTGCAGCATTGGCGGCATTAAAGGTCACCGTGCCTGCGCTGTTAGTGGCGCTAAAGAGGCTGGTCACATTTTGTCCACCGGCGGTTGCCGTAAAGCTCTTGTATACCACCCTGCTTGCATCATAGGTGTCGGTTACGACAACAGAACTGAGGTCGTTGCCGCTTACGGTGGCAGGCGCAGTAAAGGAAATCTTGTAGCTGAGATCCCTACCTGGAGCATAGGCAGCGGCCTGAGCATCCTTGGTAAGATCGCTTACAACTACTTCATCATCGTCATCTCCGGCAGGTGTGCCGTTGAAGTCCAGGCTTGCCTTATTTTCGATGAGGCCTGTTGCAGTGGTTGCCACGTCAAACTCTACGGTAATGACGATGAACTTGCCGGCAAGCTCTGCTGCATCTGAAGCCGTAAAGCTTACGGTGCCAGAGGCGTTATCGGCAGTGAAGAGACCGGTAGCAACGCCGTCAGCCGTTGCTGTAAAGCCCTTGTAGCTTACCTTGCTTGCGTCATAGGTGTCGGTTACCACGATGGTGGCAAGCTCGTCTCCAAATACGTCTTCGGGTGCACTAAAGCTGATCTCATAAGGAAGCATACCGCCCGGTGTGTAGGCTGCTGCCTGAGCATCCTTAGAAAGGTCTACGTACTTGGCAGTAGCGTCATCTTCTGCGGCAGGCTCATCGACTGCTGGATCAGGCATGTCTTCGCCGGTTTGTACGAAGAGTTTTGCCGTGTTGGTGATGTCACTTGAGCCATCCCAGTTGTCGTTTACGACTGCTGCAATGGTAATGACTACTTCGCTACCTTCGTTGGCGTGGATGAGATCCTCACTTAAGTACACGCTCACTACTCCAGCACTGTGATCTAAGCTAACGGACGGGGTAACTCCACCAATCGTAATACCAGAACCCTGTTCTTGGAAGGTGATTTCTACAGGAAGTACGTCATATACCAGTATGCCCTTGTAGCCGGCTGCATCTTCTGGAAGGGTAAAGCTTACGGTAAAGCTTATGGGGTCTCCCACCTTTTGGAAGAAGCTTGCAGTGGACTTGTTAAAGTCATCAATGGGTTCAATATCAATGATTACATCATCATCATCGCCACCAGGTAGACCGTTGAACTCTGTAGTGGCGTTATTGACAATGGTGCCTTCTGCTGTAGCAGCCACGTCAAAGATAACGGTGATGACGACTTGTTTGTCCGCAAGTTCTCCCGCAGGATTTGCGCTAAAGATTACGGTTCCCGTACCGTTATCGTCATCAAAGGCTCCGCTTACGTCAGCGCCATCGGCAGTTGCACTAAAGCTCTTGTAGCTTACTTTGGTTGCGTCATAGGTATCAGTTACAACTATGGTCGAAAGAGGTTTTCCACCTGCCAAAAGAGGTGCGGTAAAGGAGATTTCATACGTCAGCTCCTCACCAGGTACATAAGCAGCTGCCTGGGCATCTTTGGTAAGGTCGCTTACATCTACTTCTTCATCGTCTTCTCCAGCAGGCTTGCCGTTAAAGGCTATGTCTGTGTTGTTTTTGATGGTTCCTTCTGCATCAGCTGCCACAT
>Ga0123356_10001457_pt1 | contig 26111 bp, 18 predicted proteins | sample TergutEmb28metaG_2_FD_92546 | JGI IMG/M metagenome (GOLD analysis project Ga0123356, IMG submission 92546) | Embiratermes neotenicus P3 segment gut microbial communities from Petit-Saut dam, French Guiana - Emb289 P3 | ecosystem: Host-associated > Arthropoda: Insects > Digestive system > Gut ...
TTCGTTGAGTGTGGGGCAAGAAGTGCAGTCCGCACCGGTTTGTCCGTCCAGGCAGAGGACAACCTCCGTTATATCCGCGGAAGCTGTGCCTGTTGCCTCCTCCAGCGTGTCATAGGTTTCCCCCTCAATAGGGCTGTCCACGCTAATGGACAGCACGGGAGGGGGGGGTTGGCAGCGAACAATCCAGGGCGTGGCGGGCTCCACACCGTTGTGGCCAAAGCCGTCATAGGCAATCCATACATACAACTCAAGGGACTCGCCTTCATTGAGGCTATGGCCTGTAAGCACCAAGTCATAATCCGACAAATAGGGCGGCGAGGCGGGCACGGGGACAGGTGTCATATGCCCTTCCAAAGGCCCATTGTCCACGCGATAGCTGAGCCAAGCGCCATTCTCCACAACCATGGGGACAATGACAGGATCGCAAGTGCCGCCCGGCGTGTTGGGCGTGACAATCACTTCACCATTGGCATCCACATTTTGTGGGGTCGGCACGTCTGCCTGCGCATCCACAAACCAGGACATATTTTCGGGTTGGGAGTGTTCCTCGCGAGTAACAAAAAAAGGAGGTTGCAAGCTTATCGACAAAACTGTCGCTACCGCCCTAAACCAAACAACGTTGATTCCATGGTGGATGTCGGGAATATCGCTCAGTGTCCGAGCAGTGCCCGTCCCTTGTTGGACACCACAGTTGTTCCTGTCATAGTCCGCCTCCGCAGGCACATAGCCCGCAGGCCCCACAGCGCATTCATAATAAGAAACCGTCCCTAAACCCATGTTGCGAACATCCACCCTCAAACTGTTCCACCCAGGCTGGTTGTCTCCATAAAGGGCTTGCTTCCCTCCCGGTTCATCAACCACTGCTCGAAACTGCGCTTTGGCTTCTCCCCCATAAAACCAAGCTGCCAATAACAACATCGTCCACTTATAAAATGTGCTTATTCTCATGGCCCCTCATTTTTTTGCTTCATCACTTTTGAAACCAGGCAGTGAAGAAAAGAACGCCTCCCCCCTTTTTGGTTCTACAAGCTCAAAGAGTTCTTCTATCCCCATAGATGCTTCCTATAAATCTACAGCAGCTCTTGAATTTATAGTCTCTTTTCTTCGGAGTTAAAAATTTCTTACCCACAAAATATTCTTTTATTGTGCGCTTGGTTTTATTCCCCCAGGCTTCACGCCGCTTTCACACGCAAAAACACCCAGCCATAACATGGCCGGGTGTTTGAATAATACGCTGAGCAAAACTCAACGGCGTCTTTGGCGAACCATCCCCCATAAACCCGCCAAAGCAATAAACCCCAAAGGCAGGCCACCGGTTGCGGAACAGCCGGCGCCCGCGCTTTCAATGGAAACGAGGTGGTTGGTTTTTTCAGGCCCCAACACTTCCCAGGAATGCGCAACAGCCGTTCCTGTTCCCGTGGTATTTGCAGCGCGGACTTCAAAGCTATGCATTCCTACATTCAAATTTTCGATGGGCAATGGAGAGCTGCACTCCGAGAAATCTCTACCGTCTATGCTGCACGAGAAGCTTGCGGGCACTTCTTCACGCGTTTGGAATTCGAAAACAACCTTTGTGTCAGGGCCGTCGGAAGGAGCCCTCAGGAGATGGATATCAGGTGCAGACACCATCCAGCGATGTTCGACCATGTTGCTGTCGTCGCTCGGCCCTGCAGCAGAAGAGCCGGCATAGACGCGAAAAACATGCTCGCCCGCTTGAAGCTCTCTTGCGGTATAGGGGCTTGTGCAAAGCTTGAAGGGCAGGTCGTCCAGGCTGCAAAACAGCTGAGCTGTTCTTGTGGTTCCTGACATAGAAAAACTAAAGGTGGCCTCGGAGGCATAAGTTTTCGCAGGCGGCCTCTCTCCCAACTCAGCGACGGCATTGAAAGGACATTCAACCGTCCACATGGCCGAAGTTGCCTCTGAGTGGCCATAGTTCAAGTGGTCCGTGTGCCACAGCCTCAAAGAAAGCGTTTGGCCGGCTTCGAGCGCTGTATCCTCCAGCACAAGCTCATCATTGACATATCTAAATCCATGCAAAATCTCTCCAAGCACTTTGGACCAAGGAAGGCGCGCGGCCATGTTTCTTGGAGGACCGTCATCCACGCTATAAAAGAGCATCGCCTGATGCTCCGCAGTGATAGGAACAACCACTGGGTTGCAGTTGCCGTCGGCTCCAGCAAGGGCCAAAACATTTCCATTTGCCCTATGTTGCGCAATCGGTGCAGATGGTGTTTGACTGTGCACAAACCAGCTCACCGTCAACTCTGCAATGAGCGAGGGATGGTTGTTCGTATTGCTGTTGCGTGCCGTGGCACGGACGTACACTTCATAGAGGCCTTGTGTTACCGGAATCTGGGTATAGGTTCGTGTAGCGCCATTGAGTGCACCTGCCCACGACAACGAGAGCGTTCCGCAGTCTCCTATGGCCTCGGATGAGCCATCTGGATGGATACGTCTCAAACGACACTCTACATCGTCATTGCTGTCTATCCTATAGGACGAGCTAGCCAAACCCGGGACATTGGTTATGTTCACCCTTAGGCTAAGCGCGTTATAAGGATAAGGATCGACACCCGAGGTTTGATTGGTTCTATAGTCCAGGGCCTTGTTGCCATTGACGCTGATTGAAAATGACTGCGCCCCAGCCTCTGGCGCATAGAAGACTGCTGACAACAAGAGCAAAAGGATGCTCATTGAAAAAACCGTATTTGTCTTCATCATGCCTCTTTGGTGGCCATGTGGCCTTGGCCCCACATGAGAACCACCCACTGGAACAACACTGAAATGAACAACCCAACTCAACTGCGCCGCCTCCGGAGTGCCCACAGGCCTGCCAAAGCAGCCAGGCTCAAAGGCAGGTTTGCTGCGGTGGAGCAGCCCGAACAGCCATCACCATCGTTTTCAAGGCCCAGGGGATTTTGGGTTTTCTCTCGGGGTTGCTCTGGAGCCCATATTTCCCAAGAATGCTGGACAACCACGCCTTCGCCAAATAATTCGTTTTCGGCATAGACTTCAAATTGATGTCTTCCGACGTTCAAATTTCCGACAGGCCATGGGGAGTTGCACTCAAAGAAAATTCCACCGTCCACGCTGCACCAGAATTCTCCCGGCACCAGCACCCCGTTCTCTCTGACCGTTTCAAATTTGAAAACAGCGGTTGTGTTGGAGCCATCGGATGGCGTCTCCAGAAAATGGACATCAGGTGCAGACACCACCCAGCGATGTTCGACAATGTCGCCGTCGTTTCTCGGTCCTTGAGCGGAACCGGCATAAACGCGGAAAACATGCGCGCCCGCTCGAAGCCCACTTGCGGTATAGGAGCTTGTGCAAGACTCGAAATGCGCATCATCTATGCTGCAAAATGTTCGAGCTGTCCCTGTGGTTCCTGACACAGAAAACTTAAAGGTGGCTTCGGGGGAATAACTTTTCGCAGGGGGCCCTTCTCCCAACACAGCGGTGCCGTTGCGAGGACATTCGATAGTCCAAACAGCCGGATTTAAGGTTGAACGGCCATAGCCGAGGTGGTCCTCATGCCACAACCTTAAAGAAAGCGTATCGCCAGCTCCAAGCATTGTATCCGTAAGCTCAAGGTTATAATCCACATATCTAGCTCCATGCAGGATGCCTCCAAGCGTTTGGGACCAATCAAGGCGATCTGCAACATTCTGCTGAGGACCACCGTCGATGCTATAATAGAGCATTGAATAGTGCTCTGCGATAATGGGAATAACCACTGGGTCGCAGATGCCATTGTCTCCAGCAATGGCCAAAACATTTCCATTTTCCATGTTTCGCGCAATGGGTGGAGGTGGATTTTGACTGTGCACAAACCAGCTGACTTCCAGCTCCGAAGTGAGGGGAGGAAAGTTGTTCGCGTTGTTGTTGCGTGCTGTGGCGTGGATGCTCACAACATAGAGGCCTTGTGGCACCGGAATCTGGGTATAGGTTCGTGTAGCGCCATTGAGTGCACCTGCCCACGACGACGAGAGTGTTCCGCAGCCTCCTAACTCTGTTTCTGATCCATCTGGATTGACGCGCCGAAGACGGCATTCCACATCGTCATTGTTGAGTATCCTATAGCTGGAGCCAGCTGTGCCAGCGACGTTGGCTATGTTCATCATTAGGCTCAAAGAATTGTAGGGATAGGGAAGGACACCCGTGGTTTGATTGTTCCTATAGTCCAAATCCTTTCTGCCGTTGACGCTGATTGAAAATGTCTGCGCCCCGGCCTCCCCTGCATAGAAAGCTGCCAACAACAAGGGAAAGATACCCACTGTAAAAAACGTATTCGTCTTCATGATTCCTCTTTGGCGGCCATGTGGCCTCACTCCATGCCCCACCTTATGGGAACTGCCCGCAGGCGTTTTCTCCCATAGGCAAATGAGGCACTTCGGTTCCCCTCCTGAGCCCGTTCCCCCGGCAAGAACGGGTACGCGCCCCCAGCCCACTGCTCCCCCGGCAAGAACAGTTAAACATATTGTATATATTTTAATAAAAAAACCAATACGTTAGTAAAACTTCTAATAACGGAAGGTCCGAATAGAAAAGCTTATGAAAACAGAAGTTTCCAAAGGCAGGCATTGAAATATCCGATGCAAAAACGCCCGGCCATCCAGGGGCCGGGCGCTTGGAAAAATATGGCAAAACTCAGCTGCGCTGCCTTCTCAATGCCCACAGGCCTGCCAAAGCCGCAAGGCTCAAAGGCAAGTTGCCGGCGGCGGAACAACCGGAATGGTCATCCACATCGCCAGGGGCCTCTGGAGCCAACACTTCCCAAGTATGCAAAAGAGCCGCTCCCTCTCCCACGTCCGTTGTTGCATAAATTTCGAAGTTATATTTTCTTGCAACCAAGTTCTCGATAGAAAAAGGAGAGCTGCATTCAAAGAAAGTGCCGCCGTCCACGCTGCACCAGAAGGTTGCCGGCACCCCTTCAAGGGTTTCAAATTCGAAAACGGCTGTTGTGTTAGGGCCGTTGGATGGAGCCCTCAGAAGGTGGATATCCGGCGTAGACACCACCCAGCGATGTTCAACCATGTCGCTTTTGTTTCTCGGTCCTTGAGAGGAAGCGCCGGCATAGACGCGAAAAACATGCTCTCCTGCTTGAAGTCCGCTTGCGGTATAAGGGCTTGTGCAAAGCTCGAAGGCTGCGTTGTCGATGCTGCAAAACATTCGGGCTGTCCTTGTGCTTCCTGAAATAGAAAACTTAAAACTGGCTTCGGGAGAATAAGTTTTCGCAGGCGGCCCCTTGCTCAACTCAGCGGCGCCGTCGAGAGGACATTCGATGGTCCAAAGGGCCGGAGCTGAAATGCCGCGCCCAAGGTGGTCGCGATGCCACAGACTCAAAGAAAGCGTTTGGCCGGCCACAAGCTCTGTCCCCGCGAGCACAAGGTTATAATCAATATATCTATAGGGGTGAAAGGTACGCCAGAGGGGAAACACATCCGTCGTATCCGACAGAGGAAGGCCCGTGACATTCACCTGAGCGCCGTCATTCACTCTATAGGAGAGAAGCGCTTGATGCTCCGCGATAATGGGAACCACCACCGGACTGCAGTTGCCGTCGTCTCCAGCAGCCATCCAAATGTTTCCATCTATCGCATCTCGCACCATGGGTGGAGGCGGCGTTGGGCTGTGTACAAACCAGCCATAGGTCAGCTCTGCACTCATGGGAAGATGGTTGTTGGCGTTGTTGTTGCGCACCGTGACATGGACGTGGGCTTCATAGAGACCTTGCAGCACCGGAAGGTTGCTGTATCTTCGTATGGCGCCATTGGCATCGCCTATAGAAGTCGACGGCGTCCCGCAACTTCCTAAGTCCTCTGTTGAGCCATCCGGCTGGATGTGCCGAAGCGTACACGCCACATCCGCATTGCTTGCTATCCTATAATTCGAACCTCCCGTGCCAGCGACATTCATGATGTCCACGGTGATGCTCAGCGCATCGTAGGTATTGCCAGTGGCGCCAGCAATGAGATTGTTTATGGCGTCCTGATTTTTAGTGTCAGGTGTAACTCTGAGCGTTAGCGACTGCGCCTGCACCTCCCCCACATATAAACTTGCCAACAACAAGGGCAACAACATGCCCGCTGCAAAAAACGTGTTCGTCTTCATGATGACCTCTTTGATGGCCATGTGGCCATGTGTAATGTCCACCCCCACACCAGAGCACTCGTAGGTGTTGCTTCTCGCATAGGTAAATGGGCATTTCAGTTCCCCTCCGAAGCCTGCTCCCCCGGCAAGGACAGGCACGCATCCCCCACACCGCTGCTCCCCCGGCAAGAACAGTTACACACATTGTATGCAATTTAATGCAAAAAACCAACACGTTAGAAAAACTTCTAAAAATGTGTTAACTGAATAAAAAAACTTATTAAAATAGAAGATTCGAAATAAAGTTATTGGGGTGTCCAACGCAAAAACGCCCGGCCATCCAGGGGCCGGGCGTTTTGGAAAGTATTGTAATTCGAATAAAATTTAGCTGCGTCGCCTTCGGAGGGCCCACAGGCCTGCCAAAGCCGCAAGGCTCAAAGGCAAGCTGCCGGCTGCGGAACAGCCTTTGTCTTTGTCTTTGCTCTTGGTGTCTTTGTCTTTTTTCGAGGTGTCAGCTTTCTTTTGCACTTCCCAAGAATGCTTGACGGAATCTCCTTGGCCCAAGTCGTTCTCGGCATAAATTTCGAGGCTGTGCTCACCCAAATCCAAGTTGTTGAGTGTGAGGGGTGAGGTGCAAGCGGTGAAAACTTCACCGTCCACACTGCACCAGAAGTTTCCCGGCACCGGCGCCCCGTTCTCTCGGACCGTTTCAAATTCGAAAACGACCGTTGTGTCGGGGCCGTCGAGCGGAGCCTTCAGGAGATGGACATCCGGTGCGGACACCACCCAGGGGTACTCGGTGACGATGGAAAGGTTGCCTTCAGCATAAATCCGGAAAAGCTGCGGGCCCTCTTGAAGCCAAAGGCAGGTGTGAAAGTCGGGGCCATCGCACATGTCGAAGCTGCCCACCATATTGCTGTTGGAACAGCTGCACCTGGGCTCGGCATTTCCGCCTACGGCAGAGAAATGGAAGGTGGCTTGCGTCAAATAGCTCTTCTGCGGTGGACCTGAAGTGATGACATAGAAGGGACCCTCAGGACATAGGACATTCCAGGTGACAGGCGTTGAAGTTGCCCCTCGAATGTGGTCTTCAATCCACAGCGTTAGCTGAAGCGCCTCGCCGGCTTGGAGCGTTGTATTCTGAAGCTCTAACTCAGCAACCACATAGCCGGGAGGATGGTCAGACGAGGCAGGAGCCTGCATGGTTTTCACCATGCCGTTGCCAACTTGGTAGTGGATTGTCGCCAGGTGCTCTACAATCAGGGAAACAACCACCGGATTGCAAGCGCCTTCGTCGCTGGGAACAGCAATGGCATTGCCGCCGGAAGAATATTGAGGTGTGGGCGCATCTGGTTTTTCCGTGTGCACAAACCAGCTGCTCTTGAATGAGGCCCCCAGACTTTCGGGCGTGCAACCCTTCTTTTTATAGGTGTCCTTAAGCTTCGCTGTGACTTTCACTTGAAACTCATTGAGGCCTTGCTTTATGGGCAGCTGTTTGAATGTGACGGTCATCGAGCCTGCTTTTGCCAGTCCGCTCATTTTTCCACAGGCCGCTTTGGAAAAAACAGGCGCCTCATTGGGACGCTCCAGAGAACATTCTATGACGTCCAGCTCATATTCGACAGGTAGTTTAATGGTCAAAACATGCGTGTCAAAACGGTTGACGTCTGCCTCTCCCGGAAGAGGTTTGCCATAACTGACAACATCCACCTGCTTGGATTTGCCGGTGATGGTGATGCCAGGAGCGCCCAGGTTCTTCGGACAAGTGGTTGTTGCTTCAGCATTCCCTGCAGAGAGACATATTGCCGCCAACGGCAAAAACATGCCCATTGCAAAAAACTGGTTCATTTTCATAATTCTCCAAATGGTTGATGTGTTCTTGCTGAACCCCTAAAGAGAACAAGCAGCGGAAATGCCCCTGGAACTCCAAAGCACTCCACATCCTTGCCCCCTCCCTGTCTGTTCTTCCGGCCTAAGAACAGACTCACGCCCTCCACCTTGAGCCTGTTCCCCCGGCGCAAGAACAGACCTCGTGTGCATTTTACCTATATGGATTCAAAAGCCAATGTTTCATATCTATTCAGATAAAAAATAAACTTTTATAGGTAGTTGAACAAAAATCAGCATTATTTATAGGCGCCCAGAGGGAATAAGGGCATAAAATAAACCTATTTCCAATAGGTTAACGCTTTAACCCCAGGGTTTTTTGAAGGGGGTTGCGTGTCGGTTGCTGTGCGTAAAACCGTTTTAGGAGGCGGGGGCGCTTTGGGGCAAAGCAGGGGGGGGCAGCTGCGTTGCGCGGTTTTTCCACCCTTGGGCCAATACCCAGGCGCCCAAGGCCGCCATCCCCAGAGAAATTACCTGGCTCGTCGAAACATTATACCAGGCCTCCAGGGGAATTTTCGCGGCAACGCCCGGCAGGTTCATCCAACGCAAAAAGTGGTGCAAGGTGCCGCGCTCCAAGTCGCCGCGAAACAACTCTACCGTGCTGCGCAGCAGCGCATAACACACCAGCCACAGGCCAAAAATTTGGCCGTGAAACTTTCGCCAGGAGCGCATGGACAAAAGCAACAAAAACAAAACCAACTGGCCTGCCGCTTCATAAAGCTGCGTCGGGTGTACGGCCAAACTCTGGTCATTCTGCAAGGCCCACTCTGAAATGCGCACCATGCCGGGCTCAAACACCGCGCTGACTTTGCCTGTGGCCAACTCCACCCAGCGCGTGTCATGGGCATGCGTCGAAAAAGCGGCGCTCGGAATTTGCCCCAGGTTGCCCGCCAAGTCTTTCACGTGCTCCCCCGGAAAATGTACGCCCCAAGGCGCGTCCTCACCTACAATACGGCCATGGCAACACGCGGCCGAAAAACACCCCAAACGCCCCAAACATTGCCCCAGAGAAACCGCCGGCATCCCTATGTCGGCCAAACGTAAAAAAGGAATGTCGTGCTTCTTCGCAAAATAAAAGGCCGCAACACAAGCCCCCATGAGTCCACCATAAAATACCAGGCCGCCTTGCAGGCTGAATATGGACAGCGGGTTTTTGGCATATTCGCTTAAGTTTACCAAAATGTAGAGCAGGCGCGCGCCCACTATGGCCCCAATAAAAATATAAAACATGAGGTCCAATATTTGCGCCTTGCGCTTCTTCCCCTCCTCCCCTAACCACTCCCACCCCGCTAACTGAGAGCTGAACAACGCTGCCGCTATAAAAGCTGTCGCTACCAATACGCCATAGCCGGGTATGGGCAGCCCCGCACCTTTGGCTTTGCCCAACAAGGGCACCTCAGGCAATATGTACCAAAGCCCAAAAACCGCAATGCCAAGGCCTATCGCTCCATTGCGTACAACAGGCCAATACCGCGCCGCACCCTTGGCCCGGTTCTTCACGTCCGCAGCCTTCAGGCCCGTCCACACAGCATAGAGAAACAAAAGCAGGGCCAACACATATACCACCAACGTCGTCGTGGGCGTGTCACCGGATAAACGGTAGAGAACGGGCAACATAACGGCCTCCTCGCCTCCCTAGAGGCGCTTGCTTTCTTTGCGCACAAAAGCATCCAAAATAAGGCACACCATTCCCACGCTGATGGCCATGTCCGCCACGTTGAAAGAGGGCCAAAACAAACGATTCTGCCAGTGCGCTTGTATGAAGTCCACCACAAAACCCCGCGTTAACCTGTCCATATAGTTGCCCAATGCCCCCCCTAATACCAAAGGTAAGCCTAAGCGTATCCATAGCTCCCTCCCAGAGGCCACTTTCGGCAGCTTCGACTGAAAATAGAGAATGGCCCCAATCGCTAAAATGGAAATAATGTTGAAAAACCACCGCCGCGTCTGCTCCGGCCAGTCCGCAAATAAACTGAAGGCCGCCCCCGTATTCTCCGCATAGTTGAAACGCAAATAGGAGGCGCTCACCTCCACTGCCGCCTTCGGCGCATAGTGGTAACCCCGAGGCCCTACCTTCGTGTCGTCCTTTATAAACTTCTTCGCCTTTTCAGAAAAACCCGAAAGGCCCTTAAACCCTTCCGACAAGTGGTCCACTACCCAAAACTTGCTCGCTTGGTCCAACACCAAAACCCCTAAAACCACACATAAAAAAAGCCGGTACCTCACCCAAAAACCAGGAGGCCCATTCTCAAACTTCTTCGGTTTCTTCAAAAGCATTTTTAAAGCCACGCCTCCCTTTAACAACTTTGCTCCTCTTTCGCACCTATTTGGCTCACCCACTGTCGTTTCTGTGCCTTAGGGCTTCGTCGGGGCCCTCTCAGTTGTCCTTTCCAATTCCATGCCGCAAATGCTAGCCTTGGGCCCAACATTGAGTTCCTATAGACGAATAGACAGGGCCTTGGACGCCCTGCCATTCCAGGGTGAGAGGTTGTGCCTGCCTTAGCGACGCCGCAGGACCGTTTCCGAGGTTGCCTTCTGGGCTTCGCCATTGGCGACGCCCTCGGCTTCGCCTTGCGCGGACTGCCTCCCAACGCCTTGCGCCGCGCCGCTTGCCTCGCCGATGACTTCTCCCCCAGGCCCCGCGGCCGCTTCGAAAAAGGCCAATTCTCGGATGATACGCAGCTGCTGCTCGCTACCGTCGAGGCCGTCTTGTCCCAGGGACGCTTGGACGGCAAGGCCGCTATGACGCAGTACTCCTGGCTCTGGAGGGACGGCATCATCCTCCACCCCCCTCTTAACCTCTCCCACTCTATTCAGTCCTTCCTCTCCGGTACCCCTTGGATGAGCAGCGGCGCAAGCCTCGGCCTCTGCGAGCCCTCCTGCCTCTCCCGAGGCGCGGTCATCGGCCTCTGGGAAGAGCAGGCGCCAGGAGTCGTGGCCCACCGGGCTACCATGCTGACGGTGCCTACGCATAAGGACCCTATGTGCGCCGCCGCTTGCGCCGCCTTCGCAAGGGCCATTCAACTCTGCCTCGGCGAAGAGCCCCAAACCCCCCTCGCCTTCTGCCAGGCCCTCGCCTATGCCGCCTCCGCCTCCAGCCCTCAACTGGCCGACGAGCTGTGCTTCCTGCCGCGCGCCTTGGCCTGGGACAGCGAGCGCGCTCTGGGCCTCCTGCGTACCGTCTTGGTGCCCAGCAAACAATGCCAGGAAGAGCCGGGTATTCCGGAGCACGTGGCCCCCGTCCTCCTCATCGCCCTCTTCGCGATGATGTGCTCGCCCGATGACTTGCGCCACGCCCTCAATAGGGTGCTGCGTATGGGCGGAGCCGCGGATGTCTCGGCCGGTATGCTGGGCGCCCTCTTCGGCGCAAGCCTGGGCGTGGGGGGGTTCGCGCCCCGCCTTCGAAAAAACATACGCTATGGGGAGCATATCCTCGGCGCCGCCGACCGCCTCTTCCTCTCCCACCAACAAAATGGCCCTACCCTCTCGGAGGCTATGCCTACGGCTGCCCCTCACCCTCATACCCTACAACAACGCTACCCAAGGCGCTAAACCGCTCAGAGGGTACCCTCCGCTGTCATGGAGTTGTCACATGCCCGGCAGGGCCTTGCCACCCTATGCCCCCTAGGGTTAAACCCAATATATGCTGCCCCCCGCCTCCCTGTCCTCCCTTGTGGATACCTCCGCCTCTGCTATCCAAACCCTCTTGCCCTATGCCAGCCCCCCACGGGTGGGGTTTATACTCGGCAGCGGCTTGGGTATGCTCGTAGAACGTTTTGAAAACCCTGGCCTATTGCCCTATGCGCAAATACCCCACTTCCCCCCCTCCTCTGTACAAGGCCACGCGGGGAGGCTGGCGTTTGGCCACTTGGGCGGCATCGCCGTTGTCGCTATGCAGGGACGTACGCATGGCTATGAGGGGCTTGCCCCGTGGCAGACGGCTTTCCCGGCGCGCGTCCTCTGCCGCCTCGGCATTCAAGCCCTGGTGCTGACCAATGCCGCGGGGGGCATTGGGCCGGACATGAAGCCCGGAGAGTTGATGGCCATTGTGGACCACCTCAACTTCTCGGGCGCCAACCCCCTGACAGGCCCCAACGACGAAACCCTCGGGCCGCGCTTTCTGGACTTGAGCCACCTCTATTGCCCCCAACTGCTTCAACGTATGCGCAAAGCCGCCCATGCCCGCTCCGTGGTGCTGCGCGAGGGCGTCTATGCGATGATGGCGGGCCCCTCCTATGAGACGCCTGCCGAAATACGTATGCTGCGCTTGCTGGGCGCGCAGGCCGTCGGCATGTCCACCGTCTATGAAGCCCTGGCCGCCCACCATATGGGTACCCCCGTGGCCGCCTTAAGCTGCATTACCAACCTCGCCGCAGGACTAGGCCCTCTGCTTTCACACAGCGAGGTAACCGAAGTCAGCGCCCAGTCCTCCGCACGCTTTTGCGACCTGCTGGAAGGGTTTGTGCAAACTTTCACCTAAGGGAGGGGGGGGTTATTTTCGCCTGCGGCGGGCTTATAGAAATTCCCCTCCGGGGAGGGGTAGGTTGTTTAAAGCTCAGGGCTATGGGGGGGTAATAAAAACATTCCATAGGCGACAACTGCCCCACCCGGAGGCTAAACAACCCCCCCAATAAGTTCCCCGCCGGAGGCAGATAGCCGCCTACAAGGCGAAGAGAAATATGTTTCACTCAACCAACACTCGCCAAGAAATGCTTTGAAACAACACTCCAAAAGAAATGTTTTTAAACAGCCGCTCCGCAGGCCCCAAAACCCCTCCTGGAAGGGCAGAAAAAAATGTTTTTGAAGCGCTTCCTTGCCCCCTTTGGCTGAGTCCGTTGCAGTTTTCTTGGAAACTCACTAGGGGAGGTGGGCATGGCAAACCAAGGGATAGAAAACATTAACGTAGCCGCTTTTGACCCCATGCCGACGCCGCAGCAAATGCATGCTTTGCTTCCTTTGAGTGAGGAAGCGGCCCATACGGTACGCTCCGGGCGCAAGCAGCTGGAAAACATTTTGGCGCGCAAGGACAAGCGCCTCTTTGTCATTGTAGGCCCTTGCTCCATTCACGACACCGTCGCAGGCCTGGACTATGCCCAACGTTTGTTTGCCCTCTCCCAAAAGGTGAAGGACAGCATGCTGCTGGTGATGCGCGTCTATTTTGAGAAGCCGCGCACCTCGGTGGGGTGGAAGGGTTTTGTGAATGACCCCTATTTGGATGACAGCTTCAAAGTGGCCGAGGGCATGCAGCGCGCCCGGCAATTTCTCCTGGAGGTGGCCAAACTGGGTTTGCCGGCGGCTGCGGAGGCTTTGGACCCTGTCTCCCCGCAATACCTCGGGGACCTCATCAGTTGGACGGCCATCGGCGCACGCACCACCGAGTCCCAAACGCACCGCGAAATGGCCTCGGGCCTCTCAACACCTGTGGGCTTCAAAAATGGCGTCGACGGAAACATCGGCTCCACGGTGAATGCTTTGTTATCCGCCATGCGTCCCCACAATTTCCTCGGTATTAATGCCCAGGGGCTTAGCTCCATCATCCGCACCAAAGGAAACCCCTATTGCCACATTGTGCTTCGCGGGGGTGAAAGCGGCCCCAACCATTCGGCCGCCCACATTGCACAGGTGGAGGCCGCTTTGCACAAGGCCCAGTTGCCTTGCAACCTCGTGGTGGACTGCTCCCACGCCAACTCGCAAAAAAACCACCGCAAGCAACCCGAAGTCTTCGCCGACTGCTTGCAGCAACTGGCCGAAGGAAACCAGTCCATTGTCGGCTTCATGATGGAAAGTTTTATTGAGGAAGGCAACCAACCCATTCCCAAGGACTTGTCGAAGCTGCGCTATGGGCTGTCGGTGACGGACTCCTGCATCAGCTGGGAGTGCACCGAAGCCCTGCTTTTGGAGGCGCATGCCCAACTCCAAAAGCGCCTGCCTTTGCGTGTTGCGCCCGGCGCCCCAAAGCCCTAAAGCAACGTGCCTGTCAAAAGCCAACCGGCAACGCTGAAATAAATAATGAGGCCGCTGACGTCGACAATGGTGGCGACAAAGGGGGCGGAGGCTTTGGCCGGGTCAAAACCGATGGAGCGAAAGAAGAAGGGCAGCGAAGCGCCCACCAAGTTTCCAAACAACACGACAAACACCAGACTCAAAAAAACGACGGTGGCAAGCACGAGACTGTGTTCGCCATAAGTGCCGAACAAACGCTCCCACATCACAATACGCACAAAGCCGATGCTGCCGAGCAAGGTGCCCAGCATGAGCCCTGAAAGCACCTCGCGGGAAAACACTTTTAAAAAATTCCTCAACTCTATTTCTCGCAACGCCAGCGAGCGGATGATGATGGAGGTGGCCTGGGAGCCGGAGTTGCCGCCGGAGCTGATGATGAGGGGGATGAAGAGGCTGAGCACCACGGCTTTTGCGAGTTTGTCTTCAAAAAAAGCCATGGCCGTCGCCGTCAACATTTCACCCAAAAACAAGAGAGCCAACCAGCCGCCGCGTTTTTTGAAGAGAGAGAATATACCAATGTCAAAATAGGGGGCGTCCAAAGCTTCCACGCCGCCCAGGCCGTGAATGTCCTCGGTGGCCTCTTGCTTGGCGACATCCAACACGTCGTCCACCGTAATAATGCCGACCAGCACCCCTTCACTGTCAATGACGGGCAAGGCTACCCTGTCATATTTTTCGAACATGCCGACGACTTCTTCCCTGTCTGCCTTGGCCGAAAGGGTGACGACGTCGTGTTGCACCAAGTCCACAACCTTCGTTTGCGGCGACGCCATGACGAGGCTGGAGAGGCGAACGTCGTCGAGCAGTTTTCCACGCTCATCGACGACATAGAGCATGTTGAGGGTTTCTCTGCCTGCGCCGTGAATTCGAATGTGCGCCAAAGCTTCCTCGGCCGTCATGTCTGGACCCAGCGTGAGGTATTCCGGCGTCATATAGCGGCCGGCGCTCTCCTCCGGGTAGCCCATCAACTCTCTGGCGACTTCCAGCTCCGAAGGAGAAAGTGTGGCCAAGGCTTGCCTTGTGACGCCGGCCGGCAATTCTTCAAACAGGCGCATGCGGTCATCCGGCGCCATTTCATTCAGCATGGCGGCCAAGGCTTTGGTGCCAAAAGTCCTAACAATGTGCGACTGCTCCTCGACAGGCAAATATTCGAAAACCTCGGTTGCCTGGTTTCGAGGCATAATGCGGAAAATAAGGGCCGAGGACTCCCTGGGCATTTCCTCAAGCACCTCAGCAATGTCGGCTGGGTGCAAGTCCTCCAAGGTTTCTCGGACCAGGCCGAACTCTTTGTTCGCCAGCATTTGCTCCAAATCGGGTCCTACCAGCTTGCCAAGCATAAGCCCTCCTGCACAAAAGTCCGCGCAAACACCTGCACACAAACTGGCTTTTCATGACTCTAGACGAGGCAGTTTTCAAGCCTGAAACGCAAATGGGGTGCGAAAGTATTCGTCTAGAAGGCAAGCCCCGCGCGTACCCAGGGGAAACCCGCTTCAGCACGGAGGCTGAAAATATGGCTAAACCGGTATTCAAAGCCTAAGGTAGCCACAGGAAAAGCCTCAACATCGGTTTTTTCCCGGTGGCTGACAATGGTCCACCCGACACCCGCGCCTATTTTGGCATAGAAGGCCAGGCGGTGGCGCAAGAAGAGGCGCCACCAAAACTCAACCGGCGTGGACAACCACAACCCCCCTGAAATTCCCCCTATGTCCAAGCCCAGAGAGAGGCCAAATTGGTCGTCATAGGTTGGAGAAAAACCATGGTGCAAAATGACAATGTCCCCTCGAATGCCCAAAGAAAACGGCAGAGAGTAGCGCCGGACATAGCTTCGGTTTTCTTCGGGGGTTTCCTCCGAAACACCTTCTGCGGGAATTTCTTTGCCAAATATCCAATGCCCCCAGGGCACCTGTACAAAAACCGAAAGCGGATAATAGCGAGGGGCCTCCTCTTCTGGGCTCAGCTGAGCATGGCTTTTGGAAGAAAACAACATGCAAGCCAAAAGGCCTGCGCAACATAGAGAACGCATGCCCTGTTTCTAACACGCCAGGCAACACGGCAGGCTATTTTCTGCTGTGCCAGGCTCGGGCGGTTTTTCTCCCGCCCATGTCGTCTCGTTTGGCCATGCCGAGGTTTGAGCCTGAAGACTTCGAGGCTTAGCATGACAAAGGGGGGGGGCGCCTATGGGAGAGGGCCATAGCGGAGCAGCAGGGGGGCATGGTCCGAGAAGCGCTGCTGTTTAAAAATTTCAGCACTGCGTACATGCGCGGCCAAGTGTTGGTTGCACAAGTGGTAGTCAATTCTCCACCCCACATTGTTTTCCCAGGCCCTGCCGCGGTTGGACCACCACGTATATTGCCCCTCCTCGGTATTGCACAAACGAAAAGCGTCCACCATATTCCACTCCCCCAAAGCCCTGTCCATGAAGGCGCGCTCGTGCGGCAGAAAGCCCGAATTGTTTTGGTTGGAGCGCCAATTTTTCAAGTCAATGGGTTTGTGGGCAATATTCATATCCGTACACAAAAGCCATGCCTGTTGGCTTTCTCCCCATGCCTTCAACTTGGCCCCCAACACTTCCAAAAAAGCGTCTTTGGCCGCTTGGCGATGCTCCCCCGCGCTGCCCGAGGGGACATAGAGGGAGGCCACCCACAAGCGACCAAACCGTGCGGCTACAAAGCGGCCTTCGTCGTCCACGCCCTGAATTCCCCAACCCGTTTGCACCTCGTCAGGCGGGGTTTTGCACAGCAAGGCCGTGCCCGCATAACCTTTCTTTTGGGCGTCTGCAAAAAAACAGTGGTAGCCCTTGGGCAAAAGCGCTTCTGTCCTATCGGCAGCCTGGCAGCGTGTTTCTTGAAAGCAGAGAATGTCCGGCAGGCGAGACTCAAGCCATGCAAGCAGCCCCTTCCTTACGGCTGCCCTCAAACCGTTGAGGTTGAAAGTCAGCACTTCCCACTCGGATGTTTGCGACATGGCCGCCTCAACACTCTGGGCTAAATGTCGTCACAGGGGGTGCCCATTTTTTGTCGGACATACATGCCCAATTCGCCAAACACAAAAGGCATGTCTATGGGGACTCTGACGAGGGTTTGTTTTTTGTTCCGTTGTATCCAATAAGCTTCGTCTCTGCCGACAATAATGCGCAGGCTTCCATCCGGCGTTGAGAAAATTTCTCCTTCGCTGTCCTGGACAATGTTTCTGAGTTTGGCTTGTTTGAGACGCCCACGTTGGCCAACGAAAAACTGGAAATCCTTCTCACCCTCTTTGGCGGACTTGTCGACATAATAATAGGTGCCTGTGTCGTCTCTGACGAGCAGGTGCGGCTCTCGCATAAACCGCCGCTTATAAAACTTGGCCTTCTTCACAATGGCCTTGGCTTCTTCAGCGGGGACGGGTTTGAGGGGGGTTTTGCGCTTCTCTGTGCACGTAATATAAAATTCGCCGTTCTCTTTTTTCACCATTTCATTGGAAAACCGCTTGGTGCGGGGATCTCCAAACATAAAGTTGAAGCTTAAAAAGACGTCGGGCTCGTCCGAGTTTGTCTTGTCTTGTTTTGCACTGTGTCCCCCCAAAAGCTGTTGGACAAAAAAGGCCTCTCCATCCCCCCAAAAAATGGGTTGCGGAGAAAGCTTATCCAACGTCTCCGACAAAGCCAAATAGTGGCCATTGCCGTCCATATATAAATAGAATTTCGGGCGCAGGACTTCGATGCTTTCAAAGGGCTCCAAACCTTCATTGCTTCTTTGGGGGAGAGGTTTGGAAACCCTAGGGGCAGGGGAAGGTGGAGCAGGGGTACGCGCTTGCGCAAAGGCAGTTGCGCAAGCACCCAGCAAGCAGACTTCTAAAAACCGCTTCGAAAGCACATTCGAAAACACAAAAAACCCTTTTCAGTCCTAAATATCGTCACACGGCGTATCCATTTTTTTATTGGCATACATCCCTAAGTCATTCCATACAAAAGGCAAATTGATGTTTTGCTCCACCGGAATCCTGACAAGCGCTTGCTTTTGCTTTCCGTGTACCCAGTATATTTCATCTCTGCCGACAACAATACGCAGACTTCCGTTGGGTGTTGCGAAAATTTCTCCTTCACTGTCTCGGACAATGTTTTTGAGTTTGGCTTTCTTGAGTTGCCCACGCTTGCCGATGAAAAACTGGTAGTCTTTTTCACCCTCTTTGGAGGACTTGTCGACATAATAATAGGTGCCTGCGTCATTACGGACGAGCAGGTGGGGCTCCCTCATAAAGCGCCGCTCATAAAACTGGGCCTTCTCCACAATGGTTTTGGCTTCTTCGGCAGGCACAGGCTGGAGGAGGGTTTTGCGTTTTTTCCCGCAAGTCATATAAAATTCGCCGTTCTCTTCTTTCACAATGTTGTTGGTGTTTTTATCTGTGCGCGGCTCCCAGAAGGAGAGATCGAAACTCAAAAAAACGCTGAGCTCATCCTCCTTGGCTTTGTCCTTCCTGGTGGTAATTCCACCCACCTCCTGGACAAAGAAAACATGCCCATTCCCCCAGAAGATGGGGGTAGGTTTTCTGTCTACGGTTTCTGACAAAGCCAAATAGTGGCCGTTGCCGTCCGTATATAAATAGAGTTTGGAGCGCAGGTTTTCTATGCCTTCATAGGGCTCCAAAACTTCTTTGTTTTTGGGAGGGGCTGCCTGCGCGAAGGCGGCCAAGCAGACACTCAAAACCCCCAGTTTCGAAAGACGCTTCAAAAGCACGACAGGATGAAAGGTATGCATAAAAAAGCTCTTATCCAACTGTAAACAAAAAACCAACACTTGAAGGCAGGGTTGAAGAAAGCAGGTGTATACCACAGTTGCTGTCTATAAAAATGGAGGCCTGTTGTTGGCAAAACTTGCCTTTGTAGGCCATGCAGCCCATAGTGCTTGCGTACATGGACAGGCTTTTGCAGTCCGGTACCATTATTGGCGGCAGCTATCGCGTGGAGTCTCTCTTGGGAAGAGGAGGAATGGGGGAGGTGTGGGCTGCGCGCCACTTGAGGCTGGCTACCAAACGGGTTGCCATTAAGGTTTTGCGTACGCATGGAGAGGGCCTGTCGGGGGACGCTCTCGCGCGCTTTCAAAAAGAAGCTGAAATTGTCAGCCGCCTGGAGCACCCTCACATTGTCAACATTTATGACTATAACCTCACACCCTCCGGCTATCCCTTCATGGTTATGGAATTCCTTGAGGGAGAAAGTCTGGGCGCAAGGCTGAAGAAGGGCCCCCTCTCGCTTGCAGAAACCCGTATGGTGCTTCGCCAAATATGCAGCGCTCTGGACATTACGCACAGGAAGGGCATCCTCCACCGCGACTTAAAACCCGACAACATTTTTCTTGTCACCAAAGGTACCGAGCTTTGGGTGAAGGTGTTGGATTTTGGCATTTCAAAAATTCTCGGCTCCGACAGCCAATTAACGCAGGATTTGACGGTCATCGGCAGTCCCCGCTATGTGTCTCCGGAGCAGGCGCTTGCCCAAAACCGCCAGTTGACGCCACAGTCGGATGTTTTCTCTTTGGGCTCCGTAAGCTATGAGATGTTGCTGGGGAAACCAGCCTTTGAGGGAGAAATTGCTTCCCAGGTACTCCATCACGTCGCCTATGAGCCCCACAAGCCTCTTGCCGCATTGCTGCCCCACCTGCCGTTAGGGCCGTTGAATGCCATTGATACGGCCCTCGAAAAACAGCCTGAGAAACGTCACGCCTCTGCCATGGCTTTCGCTGCGGCCTTTGACAACGACGAATGGAAGGCCGCCGTTGTGTCTGGCGAGAGGAAGTCTCCTGGCTCTCTACTGGAAACTGTTTCGCTTCGCCCCCCGCCCCTCAAGCCCCAAAAATCCCAGCCTTGGTTGTTGGTGTTTTTGGTTGGGGTTTTTGCCGTCACCGTTGTGGGTGGCGCTTTTGCCTACCGTCAATATGGCCTGCCGGACTGGGAGACATTGACAGATAAGAGGAAGAACACCCTAGGGCCAGGAGGGCTTGTGCTAAAGCCAGGAGAAACCGTGGCAGGCCCAGGGGAGAATATAGCAGGCCCCGGAGGGAATATAACAGGCCCAGGGGAGAATATAGCAGGCCCCGGGGGGAATATAACAGGCCCAGGGGAGAATATAGCAGGCCCCGGAAGGAATATAACAGGCCCAGGGGAGAATATAGCAGGCCCCGGAAGGAATATAACAGGCCCAGGGGAGAATGTAGCAGGCCCCGGAGGGAATATAACAGGCCCAGGGGAGAATGTGGCAGGCCCGGAGGGGAATACGCTCAAGCCGGGGGGGAATATGCCAAAGCCGGGAGGGAATATGGCGGCAGGCCCCGGTGGACCGAAGAAAGGCAGCAGGACACCTTCCCTGTCGCCCCCCGCTGAAGAAACGCTCAGCGCAGAGGAGCGGCGCATTTTGGCGCCGGCAGAAAATGCATTGAAGGCCAAGCAATATGCGGATGCAGAGTTGCTGGCTCGTCGTTCCTTGTCCTCCTTGGGAGAAAACGGCGCAGGTTCCGTGCGCGTCAATGCCATCGTCGCGGAAGTTGCCTGCGCACAGAAGGATTTGGCCAAACTAAACCCGGCTTTTGATTCCTTGCCCGCCTCGGCAAAACCCTCCGTGAAGGCCAAATGCAAGCGTTTGTGGCCTGAAGCTTTCTAACAGCCTAGGTTGCGCCTTTTGGCAAAAACCTCGCCCACCAACTCCCATGTTTTGCCGCCGTCCTCGCTGATGCGGTTTGTCCAACAAAAAGAGTCCGCCGTCAGTTTTGAGAAGCGCCAGACGGCGACATAGCCTTTGTCTACAGCGGAGGTTTGGACAATGTCGCCGTTGCTTTCGCGGATGGCCACCAGTTGCTCCGGCATACCGCTGGAAGCATGGCATACGTGCCATGAGTGCGTTTGGGGCGAATAGGTGCGGATGCTGAGGCCATATTCTTCATTCTCTGAGGAGGCGCTCCGCTTGCGCTCCTTGCGCGAGGGGCAAATAAACAAGTCCACAATGGCCCGGCCTTCCAGTGCGCGCGCAAACAGCCACTCGCCTTGGACGTGGCGCTCCTCCGGGGCGCCTTCATGGTCCACCCACTCAAACTCCCACTCCCCTATAAGCCCACCATACCAGTCGTCCTCTTCAGGAATGCTGGCCGCCCGCTCCTTCGCCAACAATACTTCAACAAAGTCCTCGTGCATGCCTTTCTCCTTCTGCTGCAAGGTAGTGCTTCCGCGCCGCATCATGAAAGCACAAAACCTCCGGCTTGCGAAAACTTTGCTGCTCACTTGCGTGCCCTTGTTTAAAATAGGGAATACCCGTGTATGTCCCGTTGAAGAAGCCCCCCCGCATGCTATAGGGGTTTTTTATGGACAAAGCGGAAGCGGTGGTGGACAAGCGGCTTTTTTTGGAATGTGTCGGCGGCATTTCCGGGGACATGTGCCTGGGGGCCTTCTTGGACTTAGGCATAGAGGAGGGGGCCTTGCTGGCGCAACTCCAAACCCTGCCCATGGGCAAGTGGCGCCTTCGGCGTGAAACCCAGCAGCGCCACCATGTGCAGGGTACACGTGTGGTGGTGGAGACGGAGGAGGAGGGGGTGCACCGTCACCTTAGGGACATAGAGGTATTGCTAGAAGCTTCAAGCCTATCCCCCAAGGCTAAGGCCCTCTCTCTAAAAGTATTCCGCTTGCTGGCCGAGGCCGAGGGCAAAATACACGGCCTGCCCCCCGAGGAAGTCCACTTCCACGAGGTAGGGGCCATGGACGCCCTCGTCGACATTTGCGGTTTTGTGGTGGCCTGGGAGAGTTTGGGCTTTGTGCGCATACACTGCACGCCGCCGCCCATGGGCCAAGGCAGCGTGCATGCGGCCCACGGGGTGTTGCCCGTGCCTGCGCCGGCGGTGGTGGCTTTGTTGCAGGGCAAGCCCGTACGCTATGAGGGGGAGGGGGAGAGGACGACGCCCACGGGGGCGGCCCTGTTGGCGGCCTTCGCGGAATTTGGGCCGCCGCCCGAGTCCGCCGTGCTGCGCGCGGGCTATGGCCTTGGGCAACGCGACACGGCCGACATGCCCAACCTGCTGCGCGCAAGCCTTGTGGAGGTGCAGGCCCGGCAGGCGGCTTTGTGCCAAATAGAAACCAACTTGGACGACGCTTCGCCTGAAATGCTTTCGGCGCTGGCCGACAAGCTGCGCAGCGAGGGCGCCCTGGACGTGTGGCAAATTCCCTGCGTCATGAAAAAAGGCCGCCTGGGCGTATGCCTGGGGCTTTTGTGCGAGGCGGAGCATGCGGCGGCCATTTCAACGTTTTTGTTTCGCGAGTCCACCGCGCTGGGCCTTCGGCAGTGGCCCGTGCAGCGGCGCGTGCTTTCGCGTACAACCGTCCATGTACAGACGGAATATGGCCCTATTCGGGTAAAACAAAGTTTTTTAGAGGGCCAGTTGATACAGGCCAAGCCCGAGTTTGACGACTGTTTGGCGGCGGCCAAAAAAAACAACCTCCCTCTGGCCGTCGTTATGGTAACCGCCCTAAAGGCCTGTACCCCTCATGACGGAATGGGTTGATTTTTGGGCCTCTATGGAAAAAAAGGTTTCTGAAAACCCACAGGCCTCATAGGCCGTTAGGGTAGGGTAGGGTAGGGGGAGAAATACCGGGGGGTCGCCATTTGCGGAATTTGGGGGGGCGCCCGGTTAATAAACAGAGATGAAGGATTTGACAGCGCTTTCTCTGCTGCCACCCCCCAGCAAAGTCGGCTTGCCTGTAGCCGCAGGCAAAGCTTTTTCGGACATAGCGGCCGCAGGCCAACTGACTCGGGTTTCACCCCTCAGGTTGCTCAGCCGCCTGACGGCGGCCAACGCGCAAGGCCATTTGCTTTTGGAAAATGAGGACGGGCAGCTGGGTTTCGTCTTGAAAAATGGGAAACTGGAAGCCGTACACTCCTCCTGGCCCACAGACTCCCGGGAGCGCTGGCTTTTGGCCGCAGGCCTGTTGACGCCCATGGAGTTGGGTAGGCCGGACTTCCACATAGAGGAATGGCTGGCCTCGCGCCTCGCCTCCGGACACATGGGGGAGGCCCAGCTTTTGCAATGCCTGCGCAGCGTCGCTTGGCAGGTGCTGAGCCGGGCGTTTTTGTGGACGGAGGGCAGCTATGTGTGGCAAGCCTCCTTGCCCCAAACGCCAACCCCCCTCTCTATGGACAATGGGGAGTTGTTTTTGTCGGCCTTGCGGACTTTACCCGAGCCTTGGCTGCAAAAACGCCTGCAGCCCCATTGGGAGACGCCATGGCATGCAGGCCCCAACGTGGCCTTCGCCGAAAACCTGCCTTGGGAGGAGGCCGAGTATGAGGCCCTACGGCATTTGCAGCTTTGTGACATACCGGCCAAGGCCCTGCCCCCCTATGACATAAAAGCGCCCTATGCCAGGGTGGCCTTTATGTTGTGGCAGGCAGAAATATGGCTGCCGCAGGAAGTGTGGGCGCAGAAGCTGCCTAGCCCCCCGGGGGCTAACCCCTCGGCCCTAACCCCCCCCAGCCCAGAGTTGCTGAGCGCGGCGCTGACGGTAGCCCAGCCTACCCCGCCGCCCGCGGAGGCCCCCCCCCCTAGGGCCTACCCCCCCAAACCTTGGGCCCTGCCCTCCGCGGATAGGTTGTTCCCCCACGTTCGTACGCCGGCCCCGCCCAGGGCTTCGGGTCCCCCCAAAGCTTCCCCTCCACCCCCAGGCGCTGCTTTGCCCTCCGCGGACAGTCTGTTCCCCTATGTTCGTACGCCGGCCCCGCCCAGGGCTTCGGGTCCCCCCAAAGCTTCCCCTCTACCCCCCAGCTCACCCCTGCTGAGCGCGGCACTGACGGTAGCTCCGCCTACCCCGCCGCCCGCGGAGGCCCCCTCCCCTAGGGCCTACCCCCCCTACAGGTGGGCCTTGCCTTCCGCGGACAGTCTGTTCCCCCCCCAGAGTGGCATGGAGGCAACCCAGCAGCCTCCGGCAAGCGCGGCGGGCTTCCGGCCCCCTGGGGGGCACCCCTCGGCCGCTCCCCCAAGAGCTGCGGAGGCCAAGGGGCCCCGTTTTCGCCAAACACCCCCCAGCGAGCCTCAACCCCCCCCCAGGGCCAGAGGAGGCAGCTCCGCCCACCCCCCCTCGGACAACCCCTTCGCCGCTTTCGAAAAAAGCAAGGGGGGGGAGGGACATAGCCCCCCCTCGGACAACCCCTTTGCCGCTTTTGAAAAAAGCAAGGGGGGGGAGGGACATAGTCCCCCTCCGGACAAACCCTTTGCCGCTTTTGAAAAAAGCAAGGGAGGCGAGGGACATAGCCCCCCTCCGGACAAACCCTTCGCCGTTTTTGAAAAAAGCAAGGGGGGGGAGGGACATAGTCCCCCTCCGGACAACCCCTTTGCCGCTTTTGAAAAAAGCAAGGGGGGGGAGGGACATAGTCCCCCTCCGGACAAACCCTTCGCCGTTTTTGAAAAAAGCAAAGGGGGGGAGGGGCATAGCCCACCTCCGGACAACCCCTTCGCCGCTTTTGAAAAAAGCAAGGGAGGCGAGGGACATAGCCCCCCTCCGGACAAACCCTTCGCCGTTTTTGAAAAGGGCCCAGGGACAAGCCCTGGGACAGAGGGCTTCCCACTGGCCCCTACGCCCGTTAACCTGGGGGTTAGCCTAGCCCCTTCCCCTAGAGAGGTGGAGGGAGTTAGCCCTAGCCCTGGTGTTAGCCCTGCTCCCCATGCTGCTAACCCTGTCTCCCTTACTGCTATCCCTACTCCCCCTGCTGCTAACCCTACCCCCCCCCCTGCCGGCCCGCCGGGAAACCTCTTGGCCCCTACGCCCCTACAAACCCCTGCCCCCCCTGCGGCGGAGGCTGCACAGGAGGCGCGTTTGAGGGCGCAGAAGGAGGCCTGGGAGAAAGAGGACGCATTTTCCATATTGGGGGTAGCCAGGGAGGCCGAGGGCCCGGCCATTAAGCGGGCCTATTTTGAGTTGGTACGCCGGTTTCACCCGGACAAGCTGCCGCCGGAGGCCTCGGAGGAAGCCAAGCGCTTGGCGGCGGAGGTATTCTCGCAATTGGGGGCGGCTTACCGTTGTTTAATGGACGAGGAGGAGCGTAAAGCCCTATTGTTAAAACTGGCCGGGGCTAAACCGGTAGGGTTAGAGGCCTTATTTGCAGCGGAAGACTTGTTTAGGCGGGCTGCGCGTATGGTTTCCTCACGCCGGTTTGCGGAGGCTTTGCCGCTGTTGCAGGAGGCCACGCAACTCAACCCTGCGGCCGCGGAGTTTTGGGCCTATTTGGGTTATGCCAAGCGTTTTATCCCCTGGTATGGGGAGAAGGCGGCGCTGATGGACTTAGAGAAGGCCAAGCGTCAAAACCCCGGCTTTGCCGACACCTATTATTTTTTGGGCCATTTGGCCAAACTCCGGGGGGAGGTGGCGCTGGCGCGGAAGCTGTTTGGGCAATGCCTCGCTTTGGAGGCCGGGCACATGGAGGCGCAAAGGGAGTTGCGCCTGTTGAGGGGGGCCTAGACCGGTTCCACTTTGACATGATCTCTTCGTTGGACTCGTTTTTGCTCAGGTCATGCACTCAAGTGCACTCCCCTCACAAAAGCCTCGTCCGCCTCGACCTCATGTCAAATTGAAACCGGTCTGTAGAAAGGGGAACCGTCCTAAGGGTCAACCGCCTGCACCATGCGCTCCAACAGGGTTTTGTTGAAATATTGCAAGGAGGACTCTCCGGCATGCGCTTCCACGTTGTCGGAGGTTTCCAAATAGCCCAAATAGTTGTTGCTAACGGACACGCTGCGTCCAAGCCCGGCCGACTCCAAGGCGAAGGCGGCCTCGCCGCTCACCTCAAAGGGCACCCCCAGCAGCGACAAGCCGCCCAGGCGAAGCAGCGAAAGCTCCGCCTCCGGCGCAATGCCCTGGCACAGGAGGTTGGCGGCAGGCCCCTGCAAGAGTTTGGGTACAAGCCTGGACAAGTCCATGGAAGGCAAGGCAAAGCCTATGCGCGCATGGTAAACCTCCCCAAGCGCTGCCGCCGCGTCGCCGGGCGGGGCCACCTCGTCGCCGAGCGGCTCCGCCGCGTCGCCGGGGGAGGTTGGCTTGCGGTTGGGGGGGGTTACTTTCCCCCTAGGGGGGGGGTTGGGCGGGTTGGGGGGGGTGGGGGAGGTAGGGTGGGGGTTAGGGGGCAACAA
>Ga0123356_10001458_pt1 | contig 26090 bp, 24 predicted proteins | sample TergutEmb28metaG_2_FD_92546 | JGI IMG/M metagenome (GOLD analysis project Ga0123356, IMG submission 92546) | Embiratermes neotenicus P3 segment gut microbial communities from Petit-Saut dam, French Guiana - Emb289 P3 | ecosystem: Host-associated > Arthropoda: Insects > Digestive system > Gut ...
TATGAAGACGGATCGCCCTTTAAAAACCTCGAAAGGGATCTGCATATATTGGTGACGGACCTGAGCATAGTCCCGAAAGAGCTGAACCACCCGAAGCTGTTTTTTGATGAAGTCAAATATTCGGAGGCTGAGTTATTGCGGTTCAAGGAAATCATAAGAGACAGATTTGTGTATAAGGACAGAGTTGTGCGCCAAGGCCTTGCGGGTATGTTCGTAGACACTAAAGGAAACAAAATAGATGTATTCCTTGTTGAAGGTTTCGATGCGGAGCAGATTTTTGAATTGGTTCCGAGAGATGCATGTTACATTTGGTTTGTCGAAGATGATGATATGCTTGAACGATGAACTACCTCGGTGAAAGTCCCTGCTTTGCTCTCCGTAAGTGTAGGGGCTTTCTTTTCGCCCTTGCAAGCGGCGGTAAAATTAATGGTAAATCTTTTCAAATTTTGCACGGAATACTACGCGAATTAAGAGAAACATATTGCATTTTTTTATTCAGAAATACTTGACGCTTTAATTTATATGTGGTAAAATAAGAATAATATGAAACCATAAAAAAGCAGGTGAAGAAAATGCCGGTGATAATGGGTATGCCAAAAATCGGGGTGAACATGACCGAAGCCACAATTTCCAAGTGGCTTATATCCGAAGGGGATCATATCGCCCCGGGACAACCTGTGCTCGAAGCCGAAACCGACAAACTGACTCAGGAGATCCCCTCCACCATGAGCGGAAGGGTCACAAAATTTCTCGCCTTTGAGGGCGACACAGTCGAAATACTGCAGCCGGTCGCCCTCGTGGAGCAGGACGGCGAACTTACGGAAAAAGCGAAAGATGAGCCGAAAATCACGCGAGGGGCGCGTACAAGAATTTCGCCGCTCGCGAAAAAAACCGCGAAACAGCTGGGGCTCGATTACACGCTCGTAAAGCCGGCCCGGGAAGGGGAGAGAATCTGCAAAGAGGACGTTTTGCGCTATGCGGGCCAAATCCAAATCTCCGCGCCCGCGCCCGCGCCCGAAAAGCCCGCGAATGAACCGGCCGCGCGGCCGGCGCCCGGCGTGAATTTGGGCGCTGCGGCGACCCTCGCGCTCCGCGCGGATATGACCGAATTTGTGAATTTGCGCGGCAAACTCGAGGCAGGCGGCAAAAACGCCGGATTTGCGGATATGCTCGCCCTTTATATTTCGCATGTGCGAAAAGATTTCCCCGAACTCGATTTGCGCGTGGATAACGGCGGCGCGCCCCACATTTCAAATCCCGGCATGTTTGAAATCGAATATTTCGCCCCCGCGGTAACGGCTCCGGGACAATGCGCGCTGGGAGTGGGAGCGGTGGTCAAAATTCCGGCGGTTATAAAAGACGCCGTAGAAATCCGCTCCGTGATGACTCTCGCGCTCTGTTTTGATACGAGCGTCGACGAAACGGCCGCGGCGCGGTTTCTGCAGAAATTGAAGCACGCGCTCGAAAATCCGGTTCTGATTTTTTGTTTTTGATAACAGGTGGTTAAAATAACAATATAACAAATTGAAAGGTGGTTAGAGTAAATTGTTTTCCGGAAAATGCGCAATTGTGACCGGGGCGGCAAAAGGAATCGGGTTTAAAACCGCCGCCACCCTGGCGGAGCGAGGGGCCGGCGTGATGATCTGCGACATCGACGCGCATGCCGCCGCCGAGGCTTCCGCCGCAATAAATAAAAACGGCGGAAAATCCGCCTTTATCGCCGCCGATGTTTCAAAGTCCGGCGATTTGGAACAAATGATCCAAACAACAGTTTCTGTTTTTGGAGGTATCGACATTTTGATAAACAACGCCGGGATACTGACCGCTTCGTCGGTTGAGCAGACCACGGAGCAGGAATGGGACCAAATCATGGCGGTCAACCTCAAGGGCGCCTTTTTCGCGATGCAGAAAGCGCTGCCCCACATGGGCAAAAACGCGGGAAAGGAAAACGGCAGGATCATAAACATCGCCTCCCTGGCGGGGCGCATGGGGGGCTATCAGAACAGCCCCGCATATGCCGCTTCAAAGGCGGGGCTCATAGGCGTGACCATGTGCGCCGCGCGAAGGCTCGCCCCTCTCGGAATAACAGTCAACGCGGTGGCCCCCGGGACCACCCAAACCGATATTATAAGCGCCTTCACCGAGGAAAAAATAAACAGCCTCAAGGCGGCGGTACCGCTCGGCAGGCTGGGACAGCCCGAGGACGTGGCGGAAGCAGTGGCGTTTTTGGCGTCTGAAGGCGCGAAATTCATCACCGGAGCGGTGATCGACGTAAACGGCGGAGCGTTCATGGGCTGAAAAATAAAGTGAAATTTTTGGAGGGAATTATACATATGAACGACAGAGAACGGTTTTTGCGCGTGATGCGCTATGAGCAGCCGGACAAGGTACCCCTGTGGAGTTTCGGGGCCTGGCCCGAAACCATGCAGAGATGGCAGTCGGAGGGTTACGGCCAAACCAAACCGCGCTTCGCGGAAAACAAGCGGGTCTGGGCGGGCGGCTGGTTTTTCCCCTGCCCCGGCTTTTCCCGCGAAATAATTTCCGAGGACGACAACACCGTAACCTATATCAACCACGAAGGCATACTTCTCCGCGAACAAAAAAACAACCCATATTCGTCCATGCCCCAGTTTATCAAATTTCCCGTCGAAACCCGGGAAGATTTCCGAAAATTCTGGAAAGAGCGCATGAATCCCGATTTGAAGCGCCGCATCGGGGAAAACTACGCCGCAGAGCTCGCCAAACACCGCGAACGCGATTACCCGCTCATCGTCGTGGCGGACCGCTGGGGCGGATTTTTCGGGCCTTTGAGAAATCTCATGGGTGTGGAAAACCTGTGTGTGGCCTTTTGCGACGACCCCGCCTTTGTCGAGGAAATGATGGACGCCAACGCCGATTTTATCATAGAAGTCATAGGGGAAATCTTAAATCACACCGATATCGACGTATTCGGTTTCTGGGAAGATATGGCCTACAAAACGGCGCCGCTCATATCTCCCGCAATGGTGAGAAAATTCATGCTGCCCAGGTACAGGCGCGTGGTGGACTACCTGCACTCGCGCGGGGTGGAATTCATATCGCTTGACAGCGACGGCGAAATGTCTTCGCTGATCCCGGTCTGGCTGGACAGCGGCATCAATATACTGTACCCCTTCGAGGTGCAGTGCGGCATGGACGTGCTGAAAGTGCGCCGCGAATACGGGCGCGAACTCGGGATTTGGTACGGCGTGGACAAGCGCTGCGCCGCGCAGGGCAAAGCCCAAATCGACGCCGAGCTTTCGCGCGTGGAACCCCTGGTGCGGGAGGGAGGGTATATACCCGGCCCGGACCATTCGTTCCCGCCCGACGTGTCATATGAAAATTATTGTTATTTCATGGAAAAATTGGCCGGAATATTATGAGATTATTGAGATTATGAGGGAGGAATTTTATGCATGATTTGAAATTCGCCTGCGCGGACTTCACTTTTCCGCTGCTTTCGCACGACGGCGCGCTGAAACTCATCTCGATTATGGGTTTCGACGGAGTGGATATCGGCATGTTTGAACAGAGGTCCCATCTGCAGCCTTCAAACCAGTTCGGCGCACTCTCCAAAAACGCGCGCATGCTCCGCGAAAAAACCGAAGCGCTGGGGCTTTTTGTGGCTGACGTGTTTTTGCAGACTGCGACAGATTTCAGAGAGTATGCTTCCAACCACCCCGACCGGGCGCGACGCGGCAAAATGCGCGAAATATTTTCGCAGTGCCTCGAATACACGGCCGAATGCGGCTGCCGCCATATGTCGGGGCTGCCGGGGGTATATTTCGACGAGCTCGGAACGGAAGGCTCATACCGTCTGTGCTGCGAGGAACTGGCGTACAGACGCGACGCGGCGGAAAGCTTCGGCGTCACGTTTTCCGTCGAGGCGCACATCGGCTCCATCGTACCCTGCCCGGAGTCCGCCCTGCAGCTCACCAAAGACGTGCCGAAACTGACTTTGACCTTGGATTTCACCCATTTCATCCGCGCCGGAACAGAAACCTTCAGAGCGCTGCCTCTTGTGGAGAAGGCTTCGCACTTCCACGCGCGGGGCGCGGCCCCCGGCAGGCTGCAGACGGTGTTCGCGGAAAATACGGTGGATTATGCCGCCATTGCCAAAGAGATGAAAAAAACGGGATACGATAAATCTATCGGCGTCGAGTACACCTGGCAGGAATGGGAAAACTGCAACCGCGTGGACAATGTTTCGGAATCGGTCCTGATGAAAAATTATTTGAAAAAACTGCTGTCGGAGGGTGTGTAAATTTATGAAAAAGCTCGATGGACAGGTGGCCTGGGTCAGCGGCGGCACGAAGGGCATAGGCGCGGCGGTGGCGGAATTGTTCGCTTCCGAGGGGGCGAAAGTGGCTTTCACGGGAAGAGACGAAAAAGGCGGGCGCCGCGTGGAAGAAAGAATCGCGCGGCAGGGGTTTGAGGCGATGTTTATCCCCTGTGAGGCAACCGATGAAGCACAGGTGAAAAATTCGATCGAAAAAACCGCGGCCGCGTTTAAAAAACTCGATATTTTGGTCAACAACGCCGGAATCGTAGATGTTCGGATGCTCCATGAATATTCATACGAAGAGTGGCGCAGGGTGCTTGACGTCAATGTGAGCTCCATGTTTTTGGCGTTCAAGCACGCGTTTTCGCATTTGTCGGCCGGGCCGAAAAGTTATGTGGTGAATATCGGCTCGATTTCGAGCTTTGTGGGTCAGGCGGGCACGCCCGCATATACCGCCTCAAAGGGGGCCGTGCTGCAGCTCTCGCGCTCCATCGGGCTCGACTACGCGAAATACGGGATACGCTGCAACTGCATCTGCCCCGGAATCACGGACACGCCCATGCTGCGCCAGCACTTAAACGCAAACCCCGATCCCGGGGCGCATCTCGAAAAACGCCTTAAAAGGGTGCCGCTGGGCACGATTTTATCGCCTGTGGATATCGCGAAATCCGCGCTGTATTTTTCATGCGAGGATTCGGCGGGGATAACGGCCACTTCCTTGGTGGTGGACGGCGGTTACCTCGCCTGCGCGGAATGGGACGGCGGCAGTTAAAATTTGAGGAGATATTTATGTTTGATTTTGACGAAACAAAGCGCGGCCCCGCAGACGATATAATCGACGGCCTCATCGAAAAGGTGACGGCGGCTTATCCGCCCTCGCGGCTCGAGCGCATAAAGGCCCAGTCCGCATACACATGGAACAGCAAAGAGGGCCAAAGCCGTGAAGCGAAACGGATTTCGTATGTGGTGACAAACTGGAACATACCCGAAGAGCCGCATATCCCTCCCGAAGCCCCCGACGTGCAAAAGGACATGATCAGAGAGCTGAAAATGATGCTGCACAATTCGGTCACGGACGACGAATACTTCCCCGGGTTTTCCTCCGGCTGCGAACAGGTCACGATCCCCTCGATGTTCGGCTGCGTCAAAGAGGGCATATCGGCCTCGGAACACGTGAAACCCGTGATAAAGTCCCCTTCGGACGTCTACTCGCTGCCAAAGGCCGAAATCCGCGAAGGGCACATGTGCCATGATATGCTGCAAAAAATGCGCTATAAGCACAAAAGGACAAAAGGACGGATACCGGTTTACATAACCGATATCCAGGGGCCCTTTTCATGCGCGGCGCAGATCTGGGGCATTGAGGATTTTCTGGGCAGCTTATACGAATACCCGAACGAAGCCCACCATCTGCTCTCGCTTTGCACCGGGGCGATTATACAATATTACCGCGCCATGTATGAAGCGGCGGGCGAAGAGCTGATACCGATACACTGCTTTCCCGTGATCTGGGTGCCCAAAGACTGCGGAGTGGCGGTCAGCGACGACTTTTTCGCGGTGGTCGGCCCGGGCACCGTAAAGGAATTCTCAGTGCCGTACCTTGAAAAAATAGGGGAGACTTTCGGAGGGGTCACCGCGCATACCTGCGGGAACATGAACCATTTGCCGCGTGTGATGAACGAAATGAAGACGCTGAAAGCCTTGAATTTCAGCGCCTCCGAAACGGATTTGGACAAATACGCGCGCGAATGCGACCCCAAAATAACCCTCTTGGTCCACAGGAGCGGCCTTTCGATTGGCGGGCTGCCCATGTTTGACACAATCGAGGAAGTCCTGCGCCACCGCGCAAACGTCCAGCGGACTTCGGGGGTAAAGGTTTTCGCGTCCCCGAACGGGACAGACGAGCCGCTCACAGAAGAAAATTTAAAACGCTGGGAGACCGCGGCCGGGATATAGCGGGCTTTACCTGGCTTTGACTATTCTCTCGGTGTCGGAAGCGATCACGAGTTCCTCATTTGTGGGTATGACATAGATTTTTACCGCGCTCCCGTCGGCGGAAATATCGACTGTGTCCTCCTTGGATTGTTTTACCGCCCTGTTTTTTTCCTTGTCCAGCGACGCGTTCAAAAATCCGAAACCGTCGAGCACGCATTCGCGCAGTTCGGCATTGTTTTCGCCGATTCCCGCAGTGAACACAATCGCGTCGAGTCCTTCCATCGCCGCCGCGTATGAGCCGATATGTTTTTTTATTCCGTAGCACAGTATATCAAAGGCGAGCTGCGCATTCTCGTTTCCCGCGTTTTTCGCGGCTTCGACCTCGCGCAAATCGCTCGAGACGCCGGAAACCCCGAGAAGCCCGCATTTTTTATTCATGAATTCGTTCATCTGAAAGGGGGTGAAACCCTCTTTTTCCATTATGGCGAGTACGATCGCGGGGTCTATCGAGCCGGTTCTGGAGCCCATGATGATGCCGTCCAAGGGCGTGTAGCCCATGCTGGTATCTATGCATTTTCCGCCTTTTACGGCGGATATCGAAGAGCCGTTGCCCAAATGGCAGGTCACGATTTTGGTCTTGTCCGGATCTTTGCCGATTGAGGCGAGTTTTTCATTGGCCAATGTCGAGACGTAGTAGTGCGAAGTCCCGTGGAACCCGTATTTCCTGATTTTATATTTTGTGAAATATTCCTGCGCTATGGGGTAAAAATACGCCTTCTTGGGCATGGTCTGGTGGAACGCCGTGTCGAAAACAAGCACCTGCGGCGTCTGCGGCATATATTCGAGGCATCCCCTGATGCCCATCAAATGGGGCTCCGTATGCAGCGGGGCCATGTCCCGGCAGCTTTCGAGATCTATTATCACACTTGCGGTGACGAGCGTCGAGCCGGTAAAATACGGGCCGCCGTGGACTATCCTGTGCCCTATGGCGTTTATTTCGTCCATGGATTTGATCACGCCGTGTTCTTCGTGCGTGAGGCTCTCCGCTAAGGATTTTATGGCCTCGGAATGCGTGGGCATGGGGTCGTCGGAGACGAAATCGGGCTTTCCGGGAACTTTGTGGATCAATTTTCCGTCGATGCCTATTCTTTCGCACAACCCCTTGGCGAGGAGTTCTTTAGTCCTCATGTCAAAAAGCTGATACTTTACGGACGAACTGCCCGCGTTTATTACCAATACGTACATTAATGAAAAAACCTCCGAAAATAATGATTTTATATTTTTTTACGCGAGAAAAACTCACATAACTGATATTATAACCTATAATCGATTTATTTACAACAGATATTGAAAATTTTTCCCCATATTTTTAAATTGCAAACGCTTGACTTTGATAATCGTATGTGATATAATATTTCAAGTCAAAATTATATAATGATAAATGATAAGAGGGGCGGGGGATATGAAAAAAAATATATTGGGAGAAACCGGGTTTGAAATAGGCGCGGTGGTTTTCAGCGGCCTGATAGCCTCGGGGGAACCCCCCGAAAACTGCGCGGAACATGTGTCATATGCAATCGACAGGGGAGTAAACTATTTCGATGTGGCCCCAAGCTACAAAAACGCGCAGGAAATTTTATCGCCTGCGCTCGCCCCGTACAGAAAAAACGCGTATCTCGCCTGCAAGAGCACAGTCAGAAGCTCGGCGATAAAAGACGAATTATATAACTCGCTCAGAGTTTTGAAAACCGATTTCTTCGACGTCTATCAGCTCCACGGACTGGCAAGCCAGTCCGACGTCGACGAAATTTTCTCCGGAAGGGGGGCGATGGAGGTTTTGATTCAGGCCAAAAAAGAGGGATATATCCGGCACATAGGCATAACCGCGCACAGCGAGGACGCGGCGATTCAGGCGCTCTCCTACTACGATTTCGCCACGGTTATGTTCCCCGTGAACTGGGCGCTTAATATGGACAAACAATTCGGCGACAAGCTTTTAAATATATGCAAGTACAAAAACAAGGGGATTTTGGCGATCAAGGCGCTCGCTCACCGGCTTTGGGCCGATGAAAACGAAAACAAAAGATTTCCGAATTCGTGGTGCAAGACCATATACGGCGACGACGCCTTTGCCAAAGCGGCGATAAAATACGCGCTGGCAAAAGGCGCGCACGCGATAGCGCCCCCCGGGAATTTTGAGCAGTTTTCATTTGCCGTGGAGCATATCGGCGAATGCGCCCTTTGCCCCCTGAATGCCGGCGACATGAAAATTTTGGAAAATGAACTCGAAAATGTAAAAGGCCGCCATATTTTTTAGTAAAATTGTATATTGTGAGGGAAAAAACAATGCCGGAAAATTATGACGACGAGCTTGAAATTCTGGAAAAAGAAGCGGAGGAAAAAGCGGCAAGGCAGCGGGAAATAAACGCGAAGAGAAAAAAAATCCTGGCGGCGGGCGCGCTTTTTGCGGCGGGCGCGCTCGCGCTTTTGGGGATTTTGCTTTTGATTTTGTCGGCGGTGGACGGCTGCACCAAAGACCGCGCCAAAGCGGAGCTCGAAAAGAGCATGACCAGAAGATACAATTACGTGGACCCCGATTATGAGCTCGACATTTTGAAAGACGACGGCTATCTGGCAAAGGACAGGAACATATGGTTCAATAACGGGACCCTGAAAACGGTAATCACGGAAGATAACCGCTCGACTTATTCGCCCGAAACGCAATTCATGTACGATGTGATAAATATCATAATAAAGGGCGACTACATAGCATACAACAATCTTTTCACCGCGGATTATTTACAAAACGCGGGGGACGACCTAAGGGAGCGCTTCACGATGCAGCAGCTCTTCCAGATAGAGTTCGAATATGAGAACTACTGGGAAGAGGGAAACACCGCCTATTCCGATATAACGCTCATCTACAGGATAAGAAACAACAACGGCACGTTCAGAAACGATCTCGATTACAACGACGACGGATATATTCCGGTGGTTTACCGGCTGTCCAAGGATCAAAACGGCGAAATAAAAGTGTGGGACCTTATGACGCATTACAAATACAGGTCGGGGCTTTATTGATCCCAAACCATCGCCTCGATTGCGTCGGCGGCCTCCGTGACGCCGAGCACATCGGGGGGAAACGTGTATTTGTTCAATGCGCCGTCGGTTTTCTGCTCGTTTTTCAGCATGACCATGAGTTCCGTGACCTGCGGGACGTCCAATCCCGCTTTTTTTATTTCCTCAAAGCGCGAAAACACCTGCTTGGGCGTGCCGTCCAAATATATTCCGCCTTCGTTTAACACTATGACCCTGTCGGCGAGCACGGCTTCGTCCATGTAGTGGGTGATCAGTATCACCGTCATGTTGTTTTCGGCGTTCAGGCGCCTTATGGTTTCGAGCACTTCCTTTCGCCCGGCGGGGTCGAGCATCGCGGTCGATTCGTCCAATATGAGCAGTTTGGGGTTCATCGCTATCACCCCCGCGATCGCTATGCGCTGTTTCTGGCCGCCGGAGAGTTTGTGGGGGGCGTGCAGCCTGTACTCCGACATGCCAACGAGCAAGAGCGCCTCGTCCACGCGCCTTCTTATCTCCGGCGGGTCGATGCCGAGGTTTTCGGGCCCGAAGGCCACGTCCTCCTCGACGATGGTCGCCACAAGCTGATTGTCGGGGTTCTGGAACACCATCCCCGCAACGCGTCTCACCTCATTTGTGTTTTCCTGGGATGAGGCGTCTAAGCCGTCTATGAATATTTGGCCTTTTGTCGGGGATAAAATCATGTTCATGAGCTTGGCGAGGGTGGATTTCCCCGAGCCGTTGTGCCCTAAAACGACCACGAACGAACCTTCGCTTATCTCCAAGCTTATATCCTTCAGCACATAATCCGGTTCTGTTCCGGGGGAATCGGGGACATTGTAGGCGAAAAAAAGGTTTTCGGCTTTGACCAGCGGAAACGCTCTATCGGCGCTCATATTTTTTTGCCTATATACGTGCCCTCGATTTTGCCGTCCAATATATCGTATAAAATCTCGGGGTTTTTGGCGTTCGCGATCACCATCGGCGTGTTGTTTTCGGCGAGTATCCGCGCTGCCCGGAGCTTTGTCACGAAACCGCCGGTTCCCCTTTCGCTGCCCGCCCCGCCCGCATATGCCATGACCTCAGGGGTGAGCTCGGTTACGAGATGGATGAGTTTCGCGTCGCTGTGTTCCGACGGGTTTTTGTCGTACAGCCCGTTTTGATCCGAAAGGTTTATCACCAGATCCGCCCCGCACAGTATCGAGACATGCGCCGAAAGCATGTCGTTTCCCGAAAATTTCAATTCGTCGCTTGAAACCGTGTCGTTTTCGTTGACTATGGGCACGCAGCCCATTTTTATCAGTATACAGAAGGTCTCTTCGGCTTCCTTTCTCCTGATTTCGTTTTCGACTACGTCGCGGGTCAGAAGTATCTGGGCGATATTTAGGCCAAATGAGGAAAAAAAGCGGTTGTATATATTCATGAGCTCAGCCTGGCCCACCGCAGCGGCGGCCTTTTTGTCCCCGATTTTCTCGAGGGGAATCTTCAGGCCGAGTTTTCCCGCTCCCGCGGAAACCGCCCCCGAGCTCACAAGTATGAGCTCCTTTCCCGCATTTGAAAGATCGGATATCGCCGTAACCAAGCCCGCTATTCTTTTCAGATTCAATTTGCCTGTTTTATGGGTCAGGCTCGAAGAGCCGATTTTGACCACGATCCGTTTTGATTTTTTTATGTTCTCCACAAATATGTGGCTTACTGGTATATCCATTTTATCTCTCCCGAAAAATGATTTCAGATATAATTTCAGATTTTTGGCAAAAATTAAAAAAAAGCCTTTATTAATCCGATTGAATGTAGTATAATATATTATACACGAAACGACCGCTCAATAGTTTAAGAAAATATTAACAGCGCAAAAAAAGAAAGGAAAGATTTATCGATGAAAAACAAAATTACAGTCGAGCTTTGCGACAAAGAATACGCGCTCCTGTCCGAAGAAAACGAAGAATATGTGAAATCGCTGGCAATTGAGATAAACCAGATGGTGGAAAAAACGGCTTATTCGAATCTGAGAATATCGAAAGCCGACGCCACCGTTTTGACTTGTCTCGATTTATGCGACAGAAACAGGAAACTCACCAACAACAACGACAATATGAGAAAACAGATCACCATGTATGTAGATGAGATCGCCAGCCTCAACAAAAAACTTTTGGCGTACGAACGGCAGAAACCGGGCAAATTCCCCAAAAATACGGACGCCGGGGATGAAACCGAGGCAAAGGACGCGGCCGGGCCGCAGGAAGGGGAAAAAAGCCAATGATCAATTTGGAAGAATATATCGCAGAGCTCTGCGGCAACGCGAGGGCCGCCTCATACGGGCTCGCGCAGTCTTCGCCGACCCGGCGAAACGACGCGCTGAAGATATTGTCGGACAAATTGCAAAAACCGGAAGCCGTCGCGCATATAATCGAACAAAACAGGCTCGACGTCTCACAAGCCCAAAAAAACAATATCGCCCCCGCCATGATCGACCGACTCAGCCTCGATGAAACCAAGATAAAAAATATCGCCCTGGCCCTGCTCAAAGTTATAAGCCTGCCCGACCCGCTCGGCAGGGGCGAGAGCTGGACCCGGCCGAACGGCCTCGTGATTCGGCGCGTCAGCGTGCCGCTCGGGGTTGTCGGCGTAATCTATGAGTCCCGCCCCAATGTGACCGCCGACGCGGCCGCTTTGTGCGTAAAATCGGGCAATGCGGTGATTTTGCGCGGCGGAAAGGAAGCCATAAAATCAAACCTCGCCGTGACCGAATTCATCCGGCAGTCCGCAAAAGAAGCGGGCTTGGATGAAAACTGCGCGCAGCTTGTCGGGGATATATCCCGCGAGAGCGCGGAGATATTGATGAAGCAGCACGGCAAAATCGATCTGCTCATCCCGAGGGGCGGAGCCTCGCTGATTGCCGCGGTGGCCGAAAATTCGAAAATCCCCGTCATCGAAACCGGAGTGGGCAACTGCCATATATATGTGGATTACAACGCGGACTTCGAGATGGCGGCCAATATAATCATGCGCTCGAAGGCGAGGCCCTCGGTTTGCAACGCGGTGGAGACCGTGCTCGTCTCGGAGAAGGTCTATAAGGAATTTTTGCCTGTTATGAAGCGCCGGCTGGATGAGCAAAACACCGAAATCAGGGGCTGCGAAAAGACGCTCGAGGTGCTGCATGACGCGCTTTTTGCCACGGAAGAGGATTATTTCGCGGAATATTTGGATTTTGTGCTGGCGGTAAAAGTGGTGGCCGGCGTGGATGAGGCCATCGCGCATATAAACAAATACAACACGAAGCACAGCGAAGCGATAATAACAAACGATATGGGCAACGCGCGGAAATTTCAGGCGAAAGTGGACGCCGTGGCGGTCTATGCGAATGTCTCGACCAGATTCACCGACGGCGAGGAATTCGGCTTCGGGGCGGAAATCGGCATATCCACTTCAAAGCTGCACGCCAGGGGCCCCGTGGGTGCACACGAACTCACCACAGTGAAATATTTGATCGAAGGCGACGGCCAGGTCAGATAAAAGCTGTTTTGTTTGCGCTTTACCTTTTCTTTCTGTCCAAAAGCAGCTTGGCCAGAAGCTCGCCTGCGGAGGCGCTGCCCTGCTCGGAAATCATGCGCGGCAAGGCCAAATAAACCACGGCGAACCTGAGTATCGCGGTTAGGGCGAATATATAATTGTATCTTGTCATCTTCGCGCCCAGCAGCACTATATCCATTTGCTCGAGCACTGAAAACACGTTGTCCAAAAGCCAGCCGCCCGCGGCGTTTCCCAGCCCCACTCCCACCATCTGCGTCATCGTGAAATAAAAGGCGATGTACATCGAACGGTTGAGCGGCGGCGCGTGGCCGAGCATTATATTGTTGGCCCCTATATCAAACCCGGAAAAAAGGCACCCCTGGAGCAGCATGATCAAAACGATCAGCACTCCGGACGCCGCGCTGTTCGAGGTGAATATCCACAGAAACGGCGCAACGCACAATATGCCGTTCGTCATCTGCATCACGGCTTTGTTGCCGTGGGCGTCGATTGCCTGCCCCCAGCGCTTCACTATGAGTATCGAGCACACATTGGGCAGTATCTGCACCAAAACCGTGATGAGAGTGTTGGAAAAAAACAGGGTGTTTCTCAAATACACCAAATAGAACGGCGTGGACAGACTGCATGAAAAAAACCAGAGCGTCATGAAGAGCGCGAATTTCATGTATTTTTTGTTTTTGAGCACGTCGGAGGCCATCTTGGAGAACTTTTCGCCGCCTCCCGGCGCCGGTCCCGCCATCGGCGGGAATTTCACCTGCAGAAAACACAAAATATCCAAAGTGCCCATCGCGGCCGAAAGCGCGAATACGAAAGCATAGGAGGAAAACCCCGAAAACGTATCCAGAAACCAGGCGGTCAATATCCCGCCCGCCACTCCGAACATGGTGGTGATGCGGCTCCTGACGGCGAAATAGCTCCCGCGTATGTTCATGGGCACCAAATCGGCCGCCAGCGAAAAAAAGCTCACGTTGACAAAAGGGACCAACAGCGCGGAAATCATCAAAAACAGCGAGGCCATCCATATGCGCAGCCCATACGGGCTCATCGGAATAAAAAACGGCACGCAGCCGAAAGGCAGCCAGCTCATGCGCTGGATTATGCCGCAAGCCAGAAACAGCGTCCTGCGTTTGCGGGTGCGTTCGAGTATATATGAGGCCAGAAGCTGCATGGGGGCGGCGAGCGGCCCTATGGCGCATAAGAGCCCGAAAGTGAAATCGTCGGCCCCGAGCTCTTTTAAATATCCGGTCATCGAGACGCCGCCGTTGATGTTAAAGGATATCGTGCCGAAAGCCACGGCAAATATCACGAGTTTAAGCGATTTTATCGTCTCGGCCCCGAGCCCTGCCTCGTCGAACAGTTCAAGGCGGAAATTTATTTTTTTCAAATGCGCCGTTTCCTATTCTATGATTTTTGTTGTATTTTACATTTTTTACATTTTTTACAATTCGGATAAAGTTAATCTATATATTTCTGGTATTTTAAAATAAACAATAATTTTATATTTGGAGGTAATGGAAATGATCAGAGCTTTGGTTTGGTGCGAAAACATCCAAAACAAAACCCAGCAGGACGTAATATCGACCTATCCCGAGGGCATGCACAACACAATCGCGGAATTTTTGGCGAAGGATCCGAACATTTCAGTCACAACCGCGACTCTCGACGATCCGGACTGCGGCATAACCGAGCAGGGGCTCGCGGAAACAGACGTGGTTTTATGGTGGGGGCACGTGGGCCACGGGAAGGTGCCCGACGAAACCGTCGAAATGCTCTACAAGAACGTCGTGGGGAGAGGAATGGGCATAATATGCCTGCATTCGTCGCACTACGCGAAAATATTCAAGCGCCTGATGGGCACCTCGTGCAGCCTGCAGATCCCGCCTCCCGGACACGGCGCGGAAAAGCTGTGGACGCTTTTACCGGGTCACCCGATCGCGGCGGGCATACCGAACCCGGTGGAAATCGGGATTGAGGAATGCTACAACGAATATTTCGACATCCCCCAACCCGACGAATTGGTTTTCAACGCGGCGTTTGCCAATTGCGGCTCTTTCCGGGGCGGAGCGGCGTATCACCGCGGGCGCGGCAAGGTGTTCTACTTCCAGCCCGGACACGAAACCTACCCGATCTACCGCCAGAAAGAGATACAGGACATAATACTCAACGCGGTTTATTGGGCCGTAAACAAAACCCGGGGGCAGTAAAGGCCCCTAAGTGATCTCATAGATCGCGCTGTCCGCGGTGGAAAGGCTGCGGGTTTTGCCTCCCGGCAGGACAAATTCCCTTTCGACGGGTTCGGGGGAAGCTGTGTAATTGAGCACCAACAGCCCGTTTTCCCGGGCCGCCGTGTATATCCCGTCTATTTTGCCGTCGTGGACCGTCACGCCGCGCGCGGATAAAAATTCGGTCATCGGGTCAAAAACGTCCTTTTGCAGTTCCGCGATTTTTTCGGGCGACCCGGCGTCGAACTTGAACACGGAGAGCGTGCCCGTGGCCTCGCTTTGCCCGATTTTTCCGCCCAGCCGCAGCGTACAGCCTTTGCCGAGGTTTCGCCCGTTTTCGCCGAAGAGCTCCGGGAGCCAGTCGCTGTCGTCTTCCAGGGCGCCCAGCTCGGTTATGTTGATTCCGATCAGAAGCCCTCCGCCGGATACAAAATCGCGGACCGCTTCGAGGGTTTTGGCGCGGTAGCGGCCGTGCAAGGCGACAATCAGCGCTTTTGGGCCGTGGGGTTTTTGCAGTATGCCGTCTTCAATGGTCAGGTCGCAGACAAACATATAGTCGGTGTAATCGCGCAGCAGGCTGCATACGGCGCTGTTTTCGCCGCGCCGCGCGGGAGAGAGCACCATCGGCGTATCGGGGTACAGATAGGCGATATCCCTTTTTATGGGCGTATTTTTATATACGCCTATATTTTTTATGAAATTTTCGCACTTGGCGGCTTCGCCCAGCACGTTTGAGCTGTAGTAGTGCAGCCCTTTGGCGTTGGTGGCCGCCGCGTTGTATATGCGGCATACCGCCCCGCGCTCGGTGACCTGGCCCGCGGGCTCGAAGCTGTAATAGGCGTCATAGAAAGTGCCCGCTGAGGAAACCCAGTTTGTGACCGTAAAATTATTGCCGTAATTCGACGCTTCATTTGTTATGCGCACGCCGCCGCCCACGGAGGCGCATTCTTTGCACTGGGCGGCGAACTCCGCCGCGTGCCAGGCGACTGCGTCCCCTCCGGTGCACATGTAGAGCTCGGTTTCCGGGAAATAGCGGCGCGCGGTCTCCATCCAGAATTTCACGTATTCGGTCATCGAATTTCTGTACCAGTCCACGAAATCGACCCATCTGCGGCGCTTTGGCACGGTGTCGGCTGTGAACTGTCCGGCGGATGTGTGTTCGTCGATGCGGAAATTTTGGGGCGGGCTTTCCACTGGCGGAAATTCCAGATCCTCAAAGCTGACAAAAGAGGTGCCCCAGCACTCGTTCAAAGTTTCGACCGAACCGAATTTTCGGCCCATCTTTTCCTTGAAATCGGCCCTGGCGTACGGGTCGTTGCACCAGTATCCGCCGTGCGCGTGATAGAGTCCGGCGATCTGCGTGGGCCAGTTGCCGTGCCAGTCGGACACGATTGATTCGCCGAAGTCGCCCGTTATGCCGAACAGTATGCCCTCGAAAACGGAGTGGTCATGGTAGTGTTCTGCGAATTTTTTTATGAAGCGTTCGATGTATTTATAGAAACCCTTGTCGAAATGGGACTGTATCAAAGTTTCCATGTTGTGCTCGAGGCAGCGGTGGCCGCAGTGGTCTTTTCCCGCGCGGTACCAGTCGGGCAGCGCGTAAGCCGGGCCCGCGATCACAAACGGGAGCCATTTGAGGTTTGCCGCCTTGATTTTTTCGAGTTCCGCGTCCCAGCGCGAAAAGTCCCATTGGCCCTCGCCCTCGTTTTCGCAGGTCTCCCAGGTGACATACTGCTCCACCGAAGTAAAGCCCAAATTGTATAGCTCGGAGAGCAGGCCCGGGTCCGCGCCGCCGATGCCGCAGCAGAGTTCTTTGTCCGGGGGCAGGCAAACCTGCTTTTGCTTGAGCATCGCTTTCCAGTCCGCAGACCCGCCCGCAAATTCAAACTCCACTTTTTTCTTATGCTCGGCGCCCTCAATGTCCCTTACGCACCGAAATCCCACAGCCATGTTCCCTCCGCCGCCAAGTATCTGCCTGCGGCGCGAAATGCGCAGGTCGCCGGGCGGATTGTGATAACTGCCCCCGCGGCACACCTTCGAGCCGCCCCAGCCGTCCTTGAAGCGCTCGGTGTCCTTTATCATATCGTCATAGCCGAAAAACCAGTCCTCAGTCCATTCCCAGACGTTGCCCGCCATATCGAACAGCCCGTATCCGTTGGGCGCGTAGCTTCCCACGGGGGAACTGTAGGCAAATCCGTCCGAAACCGCGAAATCGCGCCATTGATAATCGCTGGAGCAGTCCGCGTAATTGCATTTTTTCCCGTCGAAATCATCCCCCCAGGGATAGTTCGGCGCCTTTAATCCGCCCGCCGCCGCGAATTCCCATTCCTCCTCGGAAGGCAGGCGTTTTTTTGCCCATTTGGCGTAGGCGTCCGCTTCCCCCCAGCTTATATTCACCACGGGATAGTCGGGGTAATTTTTAAAATAGCCGCGCATGACGGGCCAGCGCGGGTCTGCGGGATAACCGCGGCCGACGGCGTCGCAGTATTTTTTGAATTCGGCGTTCGTGACCGGATAGAGGTCCATATAAAACGGGGGGAGTTCCACCGCGTGCAGCGGCAGCTCCTCGCCGTACCCTTTATTTGAGCCCATCGTGAAAGTGCCTCCAGGGATATACGCCATTTTTTCATCGGTGCTCATAAATCATCATCCTTTCGGTTTTTCGACAGTTTTCGATAAAATTTCCGGTTTCTAAGCCTGATGTTTCGCGATTTCGGCGCGTTTTCGCTGCAGCATGCCGCCGATCACGCTTATATAAAACTGAACGTCGAGCATTTCATGGATCAACGGCTCGACCCGGTACAGATAATCTTTGACCACCTGCCAGCGCTCATCCAATTTTTCGATGCGGCCCCTCGCGGTTTCCCCGTAAATTTCCGCCAGGTACAGGCATATCTGCGCATGTATGACAAGCGCCTCCCACAGTTTTTTGCGGCAGGGGTCCGCCTCGTTTGCCGCCTTGTATATTATAAGCGGCATCATTTCGTTTACCGCGGCGGGTATCTGGGCGAATTTTTTCGCGTTGTCCTCGCTTACCGCCGGCTTTTCCCCGCGCAGGTATGAGGTGTCGCACAGCTCGGTGAGCGTTTTGAAATACCGGTGCATTTTCGCCCCGTGCTCTCCGAAAGCGTCCGAATAGTAGCGCGCGGCGACCTCCTCGAACGATTTTGTTTTGTCCCACAAAGCGGCGGCCATGGCGTTCATGGCGAGCCCGGTCGGGAAAAAGGCGCGCTGCAGCTGGCAGCTCATCATGCCGTTCAGTTTCATTTCTCCGAGATTTTTCATATCTTCAAACAATATCCGCGCCGTGTGGCAGCCGCCCAAGTCGTAGTTGTGGTCCCACATCAGATGATAGTCGAAATCAAAGCTGTCCCCGGCGAATTGCTTTTGCCATTTTGAAAGCCGGCGGATGTTTTCGCCCACTTCGGAGGGCATCACGAGCTTGTTTCTGACATAGGGCGAAAGCTCACTTGCGCCCGTTTCTTTTGAGCCGAGAAAAGAGTCGGTATATGTGCGGGTTATGGGGGCGAACATCAGCACAAACCTGTCGGGGTTCGACAGCCTTTCCTTTTGCGGTTCCCAGAGCAAATCGACATAGATCAAAAACACGATTTTGGCCGGGAGGGATTTTTGGGTGAGCAGTTCGTCCGTCCGGTTGAGCATCTGCACGTAATAATCGGAGGGGAGCGTGTTTTTGCAGTTTTCGCATTCGCAGTGGTTGTTCGCCCCGTCGGCCAGCCAAAAGTGCAGATAATCCACATCCGGACACTCTTCGCAGTAGAGCGCGATCGCCTCCGCGATTTTTTCCCGGACCAAGGGATTGGAATAACAGAGGTTCGTATTCAGGGCGACGCCGTAGTAAAAATCCCGCTTCCCGTTCAGCATGGCGAGCATTTCGCGGGTTTCTTCGGGCAGTTCACAGTCCGTCGATTCCCAGCCCACCCCTTCGACCCCCAGCGGCGCACAGGTCCACCCGTGCCCCGCCGAATGGTAATTCATGTCCCGCTTCTTTATCTGTTCCGCATGTACCCCAACGCCTGCCTGCACCGTTTCCACACTCACGGGTTCAGGCGTAATATACGGGTTTTGGGTGTTGTACCATCTGTCATAAAATGTAAAGGGCGTCATAAACTGCGTGAAATAGGCGTTCATGCCCGCTTTGGGCAGCCAGTCGATCATGTCCGCCACATGCCCGAAGGACACCGCCCCCTCGATGCATACGCCCCGGTGCCGATAGGAGGCAAAATCGGAGCAGACCAAGTCGATGCTGTCTATTTTCATTTTTGGGATGAGCTCCCCGTTTTTGCCCGGGCGCAAAAAGCGGCAGCCCAGCTCATATAACAGCCGGTACACCCCCAAAAGCACCGAGCGTTCGTTTGAGCCGGCGATCACCCCCGTCTGGCCGTGTATTTCGATATAGTAGGCGTCGTCGGCCGCCGCGTCGCCCACAGGCGGAAGTTTTTCATATGAGCTGCCGGCTGTCAGCTTTACGGTATCGTCAAGCTGCCCTTTGTCCGATTTTAATATCGAAACGCTGAGTTTCGGATCCATTTCGCGCAGATACCTGCATAGTTCCTCTGCCGCGAAGGCGACGGTACGGCCGCCGCCGGCCCTTTCGATTTTCCATTCCATAAAATTTGTTTCTCCTTAAAATACAGTAACGGCAACTAATTTACGCTGTCGAAAAACACCGCGCCGATTACGGCGTTCTGTCCGCCGGTCAGGTTGTAATATTCCAAGCAAATACTGCCGCTCACCTTGAATTTCAGATATACGCCCACGTTAAATTCGGATATTTCCATACTGGGCACCAATTTTATCTTGCCGCTCCCGTCATATACGGTTATCTCTGTCTCCCTGCTCTGCTCGTCCCAGTCGAGCGAATATACCGAAATATATTTGGTTTCGCTCCCGATGTCTATATTCAGACAAACTCCGGTGCCGTTGTAATAACAGGAAGCGGCGCGGTCGGTTTTGGCCGGGTCGGTATACAGCGCCCCGGGGAGGCGCCTTGCTATGGCCTCAATCTGTTCGTCGGTCAGCTCGCTTTCGTCGGTTTCGCTCTCCTGGTACCACACATGGTGCGGAGGCATATTGTCGTCCATGTCCAAAAATTCCACGCTGGCGTACGCGGGTATCTGTTCGGCGATCTCCCTCGACAAAACCAGATATCCCTCATTGCCGTAATTTCCCACCCACTCGCCGCGGGTCGTCGTGTCCGCCCCGATAAATTCGCATGACCCCGTTGGATCAGCCGGCGGAGGCGGATCTGTGGGCGCTTCCGTGGGGGCTTCGGTTTTGGCCCCGCCCTGATCGGGAGCCTCCGGGGCAGCCGTGCCGGCGCCGCCCTCCGCGGTGATATTTTCCTCGTCCTTGGCCTTGTCGTCTTCGGCGGCTTTGTCCCCGCACGAAAACAGCAGCACCACCATTGCCGCCGCGATAAATAAACAAATAAAACGTTTCATAAAATTTTTCCTCCTGAATTTTTAATTTTAAAATTTTAATTTTTTAGATACTCAAATACTTTTCCGCCTCGCCGCCGCGCGTGAGCAGCCGATGAAGCTCATCCTCGGAATACGAGAGCTGCACGCGTTCTTTTTTAAAAGGCGTCCGCTCCCGGCAGAGTTCTTTCGCATAGGCAAAAAAAGCTTCGCCCCAGGGTTTTTGCCGGAAGTCCGAGGTGACTATGCCCGAAAATTTTGATATATCGGTCGAGCACGGAGTGTCCGCGAAGGGCCAGTTCAGCCAGCCCGAGGCCAGCCCTATCGTTTCCTCCATCAGCGCGAGGTTCCAGTCCAACTGATCCTCGGGGCTTCGGTAAGGCTGGTGTTCGTTTATTCCGCCTCCGCCGTACCAGCCGAATTCCTCGAGCACCACGGGGCGGCTCAAATCGCAGAAAAGCAGCCAGTCGCGAAGATATTTGAGGTTCGCGCGTTTTTTTTGCGGGTCCGCCGGGTCGCCGAGGGTGGGGTAAAAGTGCGCGCAGTCGAAATCGGTCAGCCCCGACAGCGCCGAGGGCCTAAAGGCGCTGTAGCCGCCCGGTTTGCCGCCCGCGGCCACCCCGGGAAACGACCACTGTATATACCCTATGGTCACAAGGTGGCTGTCGTTCGCCTTGCGGATTGCGTCGGTCTGCGTTTTGGTCCAGTTGAAAGCGAGCTGTTCGCGGTAGAGCTGATAATCGTACAGGCGGGCGTCGTTTTCCTTTGCCGCGTCTTCGGGAACCGAAAAATCCCCTTGCGGGTCGTTTCCGTATTTTTCCTTCAAGAAACGCCGCCAGCCGTCGCGCATGGGCTCCGAATCCCAGCCTATCATCGGCTCATTGCGCAAATCCCAGGCGAATATCGCGGCTTCGCCCTTGTAGCGCTTTGCCATAAATTCCCAGTATCCGCAGAGCGCCTCCAGGGCTTCGGAGCCGCAGTACATATCCGCCCTGCAGTAACCCGGAACGCCTTCCCAGTGGTCGGGGCCGGTCGGGATCAGGCGGATTTCTGTTTCGTTGGCGAATTCGACGAACTTGTCGAACTTTTCCACGGCGCGCATGTCGATTTTGTTTTTTTCGGGCATGAACGCCGTGCTGGCCATAAAAAACCGCGCCGCGTTCACGCCGTGCTTTTTCATCTGCTCAAATTGGCCCCTCACCCTGTCTTCGTCGAACATTTTCCAGATTTGCGGGGCCCAGCCCGTTTCATGGTCGTAGTAATTTACGCCGACGGGCACATATGCCCCGCCGTTCGCGCCGTCGGCAAATCCCGTTTTGTCTTTGTTTATCCCGATGATGCCCTGCATAAAAAACCTCCTTGATTTTTATTTTATAACATTATACCCCATAGAAAGAAATTTATCAAGTCATAAAAAGAACATTTCCATTTTTTCTTTGTAAACTTTCGTTAAACGGATAAATTGCCGTTGCAATTTTATTTTTTTTATGGTATAATGCTTTAAAATTATATAATTTGGAGGAATATAAAATGGCAAACAAAAAAATACCCAATATCGGCGTGCATCACCTGGCTCTGGCGTCGGCCGATTTTGACAAATCGGTGAAGTTTTACACGGAAGGGCTCGGCTTCGAGACCGTCGCCTCCTGGGGCGAAGGAAATGGCAGGGCGGCGCTTCTGGACATCGGCAACGGGAGCCACTTCGAGATTTTCGCGAATGGCAGCCCCTTAGAGGCCAAAGACTGCAAATTCGTGCATTTCGCCTTCGCGACCACAGACCCGGATCTGGCGTATAACAACGCGCTCGCCGCGGGCGCGGCCCCGCAGATGGAACCCAAAAGCCTTGAAATCCCCGCATGCCCCCCGATGCCCGTCCGGATAGCGTTCGTGGTGGGACCCGACGGGGAAGTTCTGGAATTCTTTAAAGTGCTGTAGAAAGGGGATGCCACCGTGAAATCGATAATCGTCAAAATTCAGGTAAAGGCGGAGTGCGTGGAGCAGTTCAAAGAGATCACGTTCTACAATTCGGAAAACGCGCGCAAGGAACCGGGCAATCTGCGCTTCGACGTGATCGCCGACGGCGGGGATCCGGGTTTGTTCTTTTTGTATGAGATATACAAATCCGACGAAGCGATCGCCTATCACCGGACCACAGAGCACTACAAAAAATGGGCCGAGGCCATCGCGGACATGATAGAAAGCGAAAGAGTGAGATGGCTGGGAGAGCCCATATGCCCGAATTTCGAAGAGGCGTATAAAAGTTAATTATTGCATATATGCAAAATAACAAACCGCGGGGCTCTAACTGCTCTGCTGTTTGTTATTTTGCTATATATTTTGTAAAATGCGTAAAAATGACTTGAAATTTTTGGAAATATAGTGTATAATACATTAAAGCGCTAAAATCAAGAAAGAAGGGTTCAAAGAAATTATCGAAAATGAAAAGATACTTATCCCTCATAAAACGCCACGAGAAGAAACGGCTCGAAAATTCGATCCGGCAGCTTGCGGCTGAATTGGAATCGCGCGAAAATATGGCAAATATGCTCAACAAAATGTCCGTTCGTTTTCTTTCCAACGATGAGGAAACATTTGACGAGAAGATGACGGCGGGGGTAAAATTTATCACGGATATGATGGATTTGGACAACATGTCCGTTTTCCGGAACTTCATGGCGCCGGACGGGGTGCATACATCGCAGATATACCGCTGGGACAGGGAAGCGGACGGCACCGCCGCCGCGCGGCCGGAATTGGAAGATATCGCCATTTCACATCTGGCGCATGACTGGGCGGATATAATGTCCGGGAAAAAAATAGTAAACGGCCCCGTGCGGGCGATGGAAGGCCTTTCGGCGCTTGAACATTTCGGCGTCGCCTCGGCGTTTATCGTGCCTGTGCAGATGAATAACGAATACGGGGGTTTCGTCGTTTTTGAAAACAGTCAAATCGAGCGCTATTACAGCGACGAATCCGTCAAGGCGATGCGTTCAGCGGCGTTTTTATGCGCCAATACGGTGATTCGCGCGGAAATGGAAAAAAAGATAAAGGATTCGCTCGACAACGCCAAATCCGCTTCACAGGCGAAGAGCGATTTTCTGGCCAATATGAGCCATGAAATACGCACGCCCTTAAACGCCATCATCGGTATGACCAGAATCGGGAAATCGGCGGCGGACATGGAGCGCATGCTCTATTGTCTAATAAAAATCGAGGATGCGTCAAAACACCTGTTCGGCGTGATCAATGACATTCTGGACGTGTCGAAGATAGAAGCCGGCAAATTTGAGCTGGCGCCGACGGAGTTCAACTTTGAAAAAATGCTTCAGCGGGTCGTCAACGTGGTGAATTTCCGCGTGGACGAAAAAGAACAGCAGCTCACCGTCTATGTGGATAAAAACATTCCGCGGTTCATCGTCGGCGACGAACAGCGGCTGGCGCAGATCATAACGAACATTTTGGGAAATGCGATCAAATTCACCCCGAAAAAAGGCGCCATTTGCATCAACACATATTTTTTGGGGGAAAAAGACGGCGAAACCAAAATCAAGATATCCGTCAAGGACACGGGCATCGGCATAAGTTTTGAGCAGCAGGCGAAACTGTTCCGTTCTTTCCAGCAGGCCGAAACCGGCACATTCAATAAATTCGGCGGAACGGGGCTGGGGCTTTCCATTTCCAAAAGTATCGTGGAAATGATGGGCGGCGAAATATGGGTCGAGTCCGAAATCGGAAAAGGCGCCGTGTTCGCTTTTACCATTCAGGTAAAACGCGGCGAACAGAGAAACCGCGCATATTTGCGGCACGCCGCCGATTGGAAAAAGCTGCGCGTTTTGATAGTGGACGACGAAGCGTATATTTTAAAAGACTTAAAGGGCATCGTGGAGGGTTTCGGCGCTTTGTGCGACACCGCCGACAATGCACAGGACGCCCTAAAGCTCGTGCGGAAGAATGGGGGTTACCACATCTACTTTGTCGATTGGAAGATGCCGGAAATGGACGGAATAAAACTGACAAAAGAATTGAAAAAGACAGCGCGCACCCCGGAAAATCCGCTTGCAATCATGGTTTCATCCGCTGATATTTCCTCGATTTCCGTACTGGCGAAACAAGCGGGCGTAGACGAGTTTTTGCAAAAACCTTTGTTTCCCTCGACAATAGCGGATATAATAAGCGAATATCTCGGCGTGCCGGCGCAGAAACCGGAAGAGACAAACGTGGATCCCCCCGGCGTTTTTGACGGACGCCGCGTTTTGATCGCCGAAGATGTGGAAATCAACTGTGAAATTCTGCTGGCGCTGTTGGAACAGACGAAAATAGAAATAGACTTTGCCGTAAACGGCGCGGAAGCTGTCCGGATGTTCGCCGAAGCGCCCGATAAATACGAAATGATCTTCATGGATGTGCAAATGCCCGAAATGGACGGCTATGAAGCCACGCGCCGAATCAGGGCGTCAGACGCCGCCACTGCCAAAACCATACCGATTATCGCAATGACGGCAAATGTTTTTAAGGGAGATATCGAGCGCTGCCTTGAAGCCGGAATGGACGGACACGTGGGAAAGCCGATCGATTTGGACGCTTTGTTTGAATATTTAAACAAGTATCTTCAAAAATATGATAATAAAAGCGGGGAATATATACGGGGGCGTTTAACAGTCGAGAAAAAGCTATAAAAAGTTATAAAAGCCACTTGAAAAATGGAAAAAAGTATGATATAATATTCAAGAGGTGAAAAAAGTGAAATATTATAGCATACACGAATTTTCAAAGATGATAGGCGTAACGCCGCAGACATTGCGGAATTGGGAGGCAAAAAACAGACTACAAGCCAGTCATACGAGTACAAACGGATACAGATATTATTCGCAAAAACAGATAAATGAAATGCTGGGAATAGCGGCGATAAATAAAAAAATAATAGGATATTGCCGCGTGTCGAGCCAAAAGCAAAAAGGCGATTTAGAGAGACAAATATAGAGCATGGAAAAATATTTATCGTCGTTAGATTGCGAATATGAAATCATCAGCGACATAGGCAGCGGAATAAATTACACAAAAAAAGGACTACAGGCAATCGTAAAGAAAATCCACAATGGGGAGGTCAGTAAAATCGTAATCTTTTACAAGGACAGGCTAATGCGGTTCGGATTTGAATTGGTTGAATATATGGGTAATTTAAACGGCTGTGAGATTGAAATATTAGACAGAGCGAAGAAAAGCGAAGAGGAAGAACTCGTAGAAGATTTGGTACAAATAGTAACGGTATTTAGCTGTAAACTGCAAGGTAGACGGGCGGACAAAACGAGAAAGCTGATAGAAGAGCTATTATCCGGCGGGGAGGCGTTGGCAAATGATTAAGAGCATGAAAGTAATGTTGCTGCCGAACAACAAGCAGGAAAGCAAACTATTTGAGACAGCAGACGCGGCGCGTCATGCGTACAACTGGACGCTGGGGGTGCAAATGGACTATTACGAGGCTAACAAAAAATACCAGTCTGATTCGGAAGTCCGAAAAAAGTTCACGGAGCACAAGCAAGAAAAAGCATGGTTGTACAAAGTGAGCAATAACGCGACGAAACA
>Ga0123356_10001459_pt1 | contig 26063 bp, 24 predicted proteins | sample TergutEmb28metaG_2_FD_92546 | JGI IMG/M metagenome (GOLD analysis project Ga0123356, IMG submission 92546) | Embiratermes neotenicus P3 segment gut microbial communities from Petit-Saut dam, French Guiana - Emb289 P3 | ecosystem: Host-associated > Arthropoda: Insects > Digestive system > Gut ...
CAGCACCTCCTCGACGGGGGCCTGCTCGGCTATCTGGCCGGCGTACATGACGATCAGCCGGTCGGCGACATAGCGCGCGCTGGCGATGTCGTGGGTGATGTAGAGGATGGAAACGCCTTGCCCGTCGCGGAGCTGAGTCATCAGGTTGAGCAGCCCGATGCGAATCGACACATCCAGCATCGAGACCGGCTCGTCCGCGAGTATCAGCTTCGGTCGCATGGCGAGTGCCTGTGCGAAGCCGACGCGCTGCCGCTGGCCGCCGCTCAGCTCGTGCGGGAAGCGCTGCAGCACCTCGGCAGGCGGAGTCAGCCCGACGGCGGCGAAGACCCGCTCGGCCTCGGCCTGCCGCTCCGCGGCGGACAGTTCCGGCCGGTGCAGCTTGAGGCTGCGCAGCACGCCGTGCGACACGCGGAAGACCGGGTTGATCGAGGCGAACGGGTCCTGGAAGACCATGGGCACGTCGCTGCGGTAGCCCAGCACGTCGCGGCGCGAGCGCAGCCGGGATATCGGCCTGCCCTGGAAGTAGATCTCGCCGGAAGTGGGTTTGTAGATCCTGGCGAGCAGCCTCGCGATCGTCGACTTGCCGCTGCCGCTCTCGCCAGCCAGCGCGACGATCTCCCGCTGGCCGATCTCGATTGTCACGTCGTCGACTGCATGCAGCGTCTGCCGCCGGAGGCCGCCGCCTATCCGGAAATGCCTGGTCAGCCGCTCGGTGCGGAGCAGCGGGGCACTGCGCACCGTGCCAGGCTGCGGTGCGGTCTGCTGGTCCGTCACTGCACCGCCTCCCCGTCTTCGTGCAGCAGGCAGCGGACCTGCTCGCCGTTCACGCTGTACAGCGGGACTGTGGTGGTCCGGCACCGGTCCATGACCTTCGGGCAGCGCGCGGCGAACCGGCAGCCGTCCAGCGGCCTCGAGAGGTCCGGCGGGCTGCCGGGAATCCCGGTCAGCGGCACGCGCGGCCCTCTGATCGAGGGGAACGCCTCCATCAGGCCGGCCGTGTAGGGATGCAGCGGGTGCTCGAAGACGCGCCTGGTCGCGCCCAGTTCGGCGACCTGACCCGCGTACATCACCATCAGCCGGTCGGTGAAATGCCGGACCAGGGACATGTCGTGGGTGACGAAGATGACCGCGAATCCGAGTCGCTCCTGCAGCTCCTTGACCTGCACCATCAGCGAGCGCTGCGCGACCACGTCGAGCGCGGACGTTGGCTCGTCCATGATCACAAGGTCGGGGGTGAACAGCATCGCCATCGCGATCATGGAGCGCTGCCGCATGCCGCCGGACAGCTGATGCGGGTAGCTCCGCAGGTGCACCGGATCGATGCCGACCATCCGGAGAACCTCGGCCGACCGGTCGGCGACCTCCTGCTTGCTCGCCACGCCGTGTGCCCGCATAGCGTCGGCGAACTGAGCGCCGATCGACATCACCGGGTTGAGGGCGTTCATCGCGCTCTGCATGACCACGGACAGGTCTTTCCAGCGGACGGAGATCAGCTGCTTGTCCGTGAGCCCGACCAGGTCGCGGCCCTTGAACGTCACGCTGCCAGCGGTGACCCCGGCCGGGGGGGCGAGGAGCTGGGCGATGGCGAACAGCAGGGTGGACTTCCCGCAGCCGGATTCACCGACGATGCCGATGAACTCACCGGCGGCGACGTCGAAGCTCACGTCCTGCACGGCCCGGACGGTGCCGCGCTCCATGACATAGTCGACCGACAGGTCGCGCACCTCGAGGATGGTACCCAGCGGCCGGCTGGCCGGCGAGCTTTGCGACTGGTCGTCACTGAGCAGGCTTGACACGCTTCCCCCGCCGCATACTCCGGACCGGCCGCAGGGCCGGATTGCCGATTTCGTCAAACGCGTAGTTGAGCAGGGAGAACGCTGCGCCCAGCAGGACGATGCAGAGGCCGGGCGCGATGATCCAGATCGGCTGCGTCTGGAACGCCTCGTTGTTCTCGGCCCAGTAGAGCATGGTTCCCCAGCTCTGAGTGTTGGGGTCGCCGAGGCCGATGAACTGCAGGCCCGAGGAGAACAGCACCGCATACAGCGCGTTGGTGAGGAAGCTGGCGACCAGCAGGGAGGTCATCGTCGGGATGATCTCCACGACGATGATGTACAGGCTGCGTTCACCGCGTACTCGCGCCGCCTCGAGGAAATCCCTGCTTCTCAGCGACTGCGCATAGGACCGCAATTGCCTGGCCGTGTAGGACCAGCCGCTCAGGGTGATGACCACGATCATGGTCAGTGTCCCGGCCCCGCCCGCGCCCAGGTACCGAGCGATCACGATGAGAAGGGGGAACAGCGGGATGACGAGCAGTACGTCCGTGAGCAGACCCAGCCCGCTGTCCCACCAACCTCCGAGGTACGCGGCGGCCACTCCGATCAGCATGGCGATCACGGTGGCGCCGAGCCCGACGCCGAACGCGATTTCCAGTACCGCCCTGGTCCCGTAGATCACCTGGGCGAAGATGTCCTGGTCTAGCGCGGTGGTGCCGAGCAGGTGGTGGAGGGAAGGTGCCTGGTTGCGGGCGAAGATCTCCGCATTCGGATTCACACGCGAGAAGACTTCAGGGAACACGGCCACGAAAATGAAGATGGCCAGCAGCACGGCGCCCGCAGTGGCCTTCCGGTTGGAGGTGATGGCCCGGGCCAGCCGGCGCAGCGACCGAGCGCCAGCCACCCCAGTGCCAGCTGCGGGCTGTGCGGTCCCGCCGAGTGCGCCGGGCATTGCCATGGCTAGCTCGCCTCCCTCGTCCGCGGGTCGATGACCGCAGTAGCGATGTCCGACAGCAGAATCGCCACCAGTACCGCGACGGTGATCAGCAGGAACAGCGCCTGCATCAGCGGGTAGTCATCGTTGTTGACGGCATCGAGCAGCAGCCAGCCGACGCCCTGGTAGTTGAAGACGTCCTCGATCAGGATCGCGCCGCCGAGCACGAATCCCAGCGACATGGCGAATCCGGTGACGTTCGGCAAGATCGCGTTCCTGGCTGCGTAGCCGAGCATGATCCGCCGGCCGGGGAGGCCCTTCGCCCTGGCCATCCGGATGTAGTCCTCGGTCAACGTCGTGATCATCGTGTTCCGCATGGTCAGGATCCAGGTGCCGATGGTCGTGATCAGCAGCGTGACGGCGGGCAGAATCGCATGCGAGAGCACGTCGCTGATGAATGACCAGGTGAAGGCCGGCGTATCGGTGATGTTGTAGCTGTCGATATAGGGCAGCCAGTGCAGCTTGACGCCGAAGACCAGGATCAGCACGAGGCCGAGCCAGAAGTACGGGACGACCGTCATGATCACGAAGACCGGCGGCATGATGCTGTCCAGCCGGCCGCCGCGCCGCCAGGCCGCGAGGATGCCGATCCCGGTGCCCAGGATGAAGGCCAGGATGGTGGTGAGCCCGACCAGGCCGAGCGTCCACGGGATCGCGTCCAGCACGATGCGCCCGACGGAGTTGCCCGGCTGCGTGGTCAGCGACACGCCGAACTTGCCGGTCGCCACGTCGCCGAGGTAGCGGAAGTACTGGGCGACCAGGTTCTGATGGGTGTTCAGGCCGAACTGTGCCTCGAGGGCCTTGAGTGCGGTGGGGCTGACCACTCCTTTGTGGTTGGCGATCATCGCCTCTGCCGGGTTACCGGGCATCAGGCGCGGCAGCACGAAGTTGAGGGTGAGCGCCACCCACAGGGTGAGCACGAAGAAGCCGAGCCGGCGCAGTACGAACCTCATACCGGTCTCCCGAAGCCCATCGCTCTTGTCCTTTTCAGCGAACATCCCGCGCGGGCGGCCCGCCGGCTGGCGGGCCGCCCGCGACCGGACTTACTTCTTGGGGGACAGGCTCATCATGACCTGGCCCCAGTCGGGGTAGTTGTACGCAGCGGGCTGCGCGTAGGGGTTGGACGGCGTCGGCCACCCGGAGAAGGTGCTGGTGCTGTACTGGAACCAGTCGACCGATTCGGTGATCGGGATGACCGGCACGTCCTGGAGCATCACCTTCTGGAGCTGGTCCACGATCGAGTGCTGCGTCGATGTGCTGTTGGTCGTCGGGTACTCGTTGATCAGCGCATCGGTGGCTGTGTTGCTGTACCGCTCGAAGTTGGATCCGGCGGACTGGCCGATCGGCGCCGAGTTGGCCGAGTAGAGCCACTGCCGGAGCTCGAAGTACGGCGTCGGGCCGCCGGTCTCGGCGTAGTAGCCGAGGTCGTACTTGCCCGTGTAGATGTCGTCCTGGTAGCTGGTCTGGGACAGGTTTTCTGGTGTGACCTGGATCCCGATCGCCTTCAGGTCGGTGACGACAACGTTGGCCGAGGCCACCCAGTCAGAGAACCCGCCGTTATTGACGAGGTTGAAGGACAGCGGCTGGCCCGACGGCGTGGTGAAGATGCCGTTGGAGCCCTGCTTGTAGCCGGCGTTCTTCAGGAGCGCGATCGCCTTCTGCGGGTTGTAGCTGTAGCCGAACGACGCTGCTTGTGAGGTGTCCTCCCAGCTCGAGAACGTCGGCGTCACGATTCCGGTCTGGTTGCCGGCCGGCTCGTACCCGTACTCGCCGAGGGTCGACGCCTTCTGCCGGTCGATCGCGTAGGCCATGGCCTGGCGGACCACGGGGTCCTTGAGGATCGGGTTGGTCAGGTTAATGAACATGCTGACGTTGGCAACCGGCGGGAACCAGTAGTGGTTGCCAGCGTTCTTGGACACGTAGAAACTCTGGATGCTCGGAATGAACTGGCTGCCCCACTGAGCCTGACCGTTCGCCAGGTAGGTGTTGGCGGTGTCGTTGGTCAGGAACGCCGGGTAGTTGACGACGCCAACCTTCGGCTTGCCGGGCTGCCAGTAGTGCGTGTTAGCGACGTACTTAATGTTCTGCGGCGTGCAGTCCTTGCCGCCGGAGGTAAACGCGCCGGTGCCAACCGGGTCCTTGTCCTGGTAGTTCACCGGGTTGCTGACCTTCGACCAGACCTTCTGGTCCACGATCCCGACCTGGTCGGCGATGTAGTAGAAGTACGTCACGGCCGGCGCCTTGAAGGTAAACACCACCTGGTTGGAGCCGGACTTGGCCACGCCGGACAGGACCGACCAGATCGCGTTGACGTCCAGGGTGGAATGTGACTTCAGCAGGTCGAAGGTATAGACCACGTCCGCGGCGGTCAGCGGGTCACCGTTGGTGAACTTCACGCCGTTGCGGATCGTGAAGGTGAGCTGGGTGTTGCTGCTGTTCCAGCTCCAGGCCGTGGCCAGCCACGGGGTTGCCTTGCCGCTCTGCAGCGTGTTGACGAAAGCGAGCGGCTCGTAGATCGGGCCGAGCGAGAACCCGATGTCGCTCAGGTTGAACGGGTTGAAGGCACACGTCCACGTGCCCCCGCTCTCGTTGTCGATGGTCAGCACGCCGGATGGCCCGGCGCCGGAGCCTGATGATCCCGACGGACTGGACCCGCATGCGGCCGCGAGCAAGCCGGCCGCCATGAGGGCGCCGATTGCTATTACTTTATGGCGTCTCATCTTCTTGCCCTTCAGAGATGGGTTCTGCGGCTCGGCCGTCAGTCAGAGCTGCCGACCGTGGGTGGCATGCAGATGTCTGGCTCGACATCGTCATGCCAGTTCTGGAGTGCGGAGTGCTGGCTCGGTGCTGGCGGCATCGACGGCGATTGCGATGGCCCCCAGCAGGGGGGCGTCGTCCGGGAAGTCAGCGACGACGAGTTCGGGCGGGAACGGGACGGCCGCTCGGAGTGCCTTGACGAGCGTGGGCATGATCCGGTCTGCTGACCGCACCATTCCGCCGCCCACGGCGATCCGGACCGGATCGACGAGGATCGCAATATTCGTCAGGTGGAAGGCGAGCTCGTTGATGAAAGAGCTGATCAGATCGTCGGCCGCTGGGTCGCCCTGGCCGGCCTGGAAGACGTCGGCCGCGGTGAGCCGGCCCCGGCCCGCGCTGATCAGCCCCAGGGCGGCCGCCCGCTTCGACAGCGCCTGGCCGCTGACCACGTCCTCCAGGGTCAGGCGTTGGCCGAGACCGAGTCCGACGTCCAGGGGCGTGCGCAGGTTGTAGCCGATCTCGCCGGCCGCGCCGTGGCTACCCGATACGACCTGGCCCGCGATGACGATGGCCGCCGCAAGACCGGTGCCGAGATTGAGGTAGACGGCGGGAGTGCAGCCGGCCAGTGATCCCCAGCGCGTCTCGGCCAGCGCGGCGGCCTTGGCGTCGGTGACCACCTGAACGACGGTCCCGGCGAAGGCGGCTCGCAGTTCCCGGCCGAGCGGGAACGACTCCCAGCCGCTGATCGCCGGTGCCAGGTCCACCCGGTCGTCAAAGGGAATGCCGAAGGTTGATACACCGACTGCAGCCAGCCTGGCGTCGGGGGCGGTGCTGGCGAGCAGCTCGCGGGCGGCCCGGATCCCGTGGTCGAAGCTGGCCCGTGCGCCGTCGGTGGCCAGGCTGTCAACGACGGTCGAGCCCAGCCTGTCGCCGGCCAGGTCGGCTACGGCAGCAGCAATCTTCGTGCCACCGAAGTCGAGGCCAAGCACGACCGCGGGGTGATTCAATGTGGGTCCTGCCGTCCAGAGATCATGCCGACTTCCGGAAAGATTGTTAGGACAGTATCCTAACTATTGCCCCGCGACAAGGGTGGGCTGTTCGGCCTGAAGGCAAGGCTGAAAGTCCCACTGCCCCGGAGGATTGCCGGAAGGATAAACGGGTGGCGACGACGCTCGACCCGGTGCCGGAGACAGCGCTGCCTGCAGCGCAGGCACCGACCGGACAGGCGGCCCGGCCGCAGCTCATACGAGCCCTGAACGAGCAGCTTCTGCTGCAGCAGATCCGCCAGCTTGGCCCGTGCTCGCGGGCGGAACTGGCTCGGCGGTCGGGCTTGTCGAAGCCGACGGTGTCGCTGGCGCTGGCGAACGCGGAGCGGTCCGGGCTCGTGCGTGAGGCGGGCCAGACAACGGGAGTTCCCGGCCGGTCGGCCGTCCTGTACGAGGTACGACCGGAGGCCGGATACGTTCTTGGCCTCGACATCGGCCGGCAGTACCTGCGCGGCGCCGTCGCCGACCTGGCAGGCTCGGTGCTCGCCACGCTGGACGAGCGCACCAGGGCGACGAGCACGAGCGGCCGGATCACGGAGCTGATCGGCCTTGCCGAGGGCTTGTGCGCTGAAGCCGGCCTGGCCCGGTCGGCGATCTCCCAGACCGTGATTGGCAGCCCGGGCGTCTATGATCCGCAGCGCGATGCCATCATCCTGGCCGGCGAACTGGCCGCGTGGGGCAAGCCGGCGGTGCTGGCGGAGCTGCGGAAGGCATTCGGCGAGCAGCTCGTGGTCGAGAACGACGTCGATGCCGCGACGCTGGCCGAGCGCGTGCACGGGCACGGCCGCGAGGTCGGCACGTTCGCCTTCGTCTGGATCGGCACCGGCGTCGGCATGGGCATGGTGATCGACGGCAAGCTATACCGCGGAGTGCACGGCGTCGCGGGCGAGATCGCCTTCATGCCGCTCACTGCAGGCGGCGGCACCGACCCGGAGGACGAGCGGCGCCGCGGCATGCTGGAGGCAGCCGGCTCGGCGGCCGCCGTCGTACGGGCTGCCCGGCGGGCCGGCCTGCGCGGCCCGGTCACGGCGCGACGGGTGTTCCAGGCTGCCGCAGCGGGCGATGAGCGCGCCGTAGCGGTCGTCGCGGATGAGGCGGAGCTGGTCGCGAGGGCGATCTGCGCGATCGTCACCGTCATCGACCCGGAGCTGATCGTGCTCGGCGGCGGCATCGGCCAGGCACCCGGCTTCGCGGTGGCGGTCGCAGCCGAGCTCACGAGGCTGGCGCCCGTGATGCCGGACGTGCGGGTCAGCGCCCTCGGTACCCGGGCCGTGGTGGACGGCTGCCTTGCCGCCGGGGCCGAGCTCGCCTGGCAGCGGCTCATCGCACTGCTCTGACCGCGAGCTTCCGGCGGCCGCGTGCCTGAGCTACCACGTTCCCCTATGGTCTTCGGGGTCTTGGGTCTTCGGGGTCTTCGAGGGGTTCACGGGGGGCAGCGCCCCCCGTGGGTGACGGTAAAGTCCCGAACGTGCCGGACGCCACGCTGAGCCTTCCACCGCGTCGCTACCTGGGCTGGGAAGTCGTCGCAGTGCTCGGGGTGTCGCTGGGCGCCAGCGGGCTGAACGCGCTGCTCAGCCTCATCGGCTCGCTGCTCTCGCGGCAGCCGCTGGCCAGCCAGGAGGCCCTGCTGGTCGGGTCGCTGTCGGCGAACCAGTCGTTCGACCTGATTCTGCAGCTCGTGAGCATCGCCGAGGCGCTCATGCCGGTGGTGCTCGTGCTGTATCTCATGCTCAGGTCCGGCGAGCCGCCGTCGGTCATCGGACTGGACGGGCGCGAGCCGGTTCGCGACGCGGTGCGGGGCATCGTCGTCGCGGCCGTGATCGGCGGCGCCGGGCTTGGCCTCTATATCGGCGCGTTTCAGGCTGGCATGTCGCTGCACATCGTGCCCGAGTCGCTGCCGGCGGTGTGGTGGCGGATCCCGGTGCTGCTGCTGAGCGCTGCGCACAACGGCATCCTGGAAGAGGTCGTCGTCATCGGCTATCTGCTGCGGCGACTCGACCAGCTCGGCTGGGGGCCCTGGCAGGCGATCGCGGCGTCCGCGGTGCTGCGCGGCTCCTACCACCTCTACCAGGGGTTCGGCGCGTTCATCGGGAACGCGGTGATGGGGGTCATCTTCGGCCTGCTGTACCGCCGCTGGGGCCGGGTCATGCCGCTGATCATCGCGCACTCGCTGATCGACGCCGTGACCTTCGTGGGCTACGTAGCCCTCGTGCACAAGGTCTCGTGGCTGCCCTGAGCTACCTGCCGAGGCCGTCGAGCACTGTCGCGCCGGGGAGGCTCGCCAGCGCGGCGCCGGGGAGTGTCAGCTTGGACCCGCGGATGCCGCTGCCGATCACCACCCGGCCTGCCTGCGCCACCGCGGCGTCGACGAAGATCGGCCAGTCCGGCGGCAGGCCGATGGGAGTGATGCCGCCGTACTCCATGCCGGTGAGCTCGACCGCTAGCTCCATCGGGGCGAACGAGCACTTGCGCACGTCCAGCTCGCGCCTGACCAGGCCGTTCACGTCGGCGCGGGTCGTAGCGAGGATCATGCAGGCGGCCATCCGGGACTCGCCCCCGCGGCGGCCCTCGACGACCACGCAGTTAGCCGACTCACTCAGCGCGACGCCATACTGCTCGCAGAATGCGGCCGTGTCGGCGAGGGCAGGGTCGATCGCGGCCACGCCGATGCTCTCGATGCCGACCTGGGCGGCTGCCAGCTTCTCCAGCGCGGCCGCCACGGGCGGCGCGAGGAGGTCCGGCCGGTCGAGCGCGGGCACAGCGGGCTGACTGCCGATGGTCATCGTCACGCCCGGCAGTCTAGGTCCCGGCTAGCTAGTCAGGCTGCCGAGCGTCGCGGTGGTGGTGCGCGCCGTATCCGCGCCGTCGCGCACGTAGTGGATCGTGACCCTGGTGCCGGGCGGGTACTGCGCCAGCACCGTCTGGAGCTCTTCCAGGCTGGTTATCCGGGTCTGATTCACGCCGACGATGACGTCACCGGGCTTGAGGCCCGCGCTCGCGGCGGCACCGCCGCCAGCGACGGAGACGACGGCGACGCCATCGGTCTGGCCGGAGCTGCTGGCGGCGTCCTCGGCCGTGATGCCGAGCGACGCGCGGTCGGACTTCGTGACCTTGCCGTCCTTGATCAGCTGGCCGGCGATGTTCTTCACCGTGTCGCTCGGGATGGCGAATCCGATGCCGGGCGCTGCGCCGCCCTGTTCAGGGAGGATGGCGGCCAGCGTCGGGATGCCGATGACCTGGTCGTTGAGGTTCACCAGGGCGCCGCCGCTGTTCCCCGGATTGATCGCGGCGCTGGTCTGGATGGCGGCCGTGATCAGCGCGTTACTGCCCGCGCCCTCGCCGACGGTGCGGCCGGTAGCCGAGACGATGCCCTGGGTGACGCTGTCGATGAGGCCGAGCGGGTTACCCATGGCGAGCACGATCTGGCCGACGACTACGTCGTTCGAGTTGGCGAAGTTGGCGGGCTTGAGCTTGGTTCCGTTGTTCTGCACGCGGATGACGGCGAGGTCGTCGGGCGGGAAAGTGCCGATCACGGTCGCGGTCATCTGCTTGGTGCCGACTGGCTCGCGCACCGTGACGGTTGTTGCGTTGCCGACCACGTGTGCGTTCGTGACGATGTCGCCATGGTTGTCGTAGACGACGCCCGAACCCGTGGAGTTGCTCGTCGATATCTGCACGACGGACTGAAGTACGGAGTCCACGGTCTTCACATACAGGTTCTGCAGCTGGGATGGTGATCCGGTGCCGCCGCTACTGCCTGCCGATCCCGTAGTGCTGGTCGAGCACGCCGCGACGCCGGCGACGAGCGCGAGCATGGTCACTGCGATGAGCGCCAGCCGGGTCGGCAGGGACCCGGGCAGGCGCGATTTTGACGAACTCATAGTTGTTCCCCCGATGACAAAGCGCCAACGGCCTTTATTCTGTCCACCATGTCGCTGACCGAATCCCTGGCCCAGAAGGCAGGAGGGAGTGGCATCAGCGCAGGTGACGCCACTGTGCAGAAAATCGGCTCGGCGTTTTCCGCGGGCGCGATCTCGGCCGCGGGCCTGACCGACTTCTACCTGCAGCGAATCGAGCGGCTCAATCCGGGACTGCGAGCGGTGATAGCAGTGAGCCCGGACGCCGCCGGCGAAGCGGTCGCGAGCGACGCGCGGCGGGCGGCCGGAGCCGCGCGGGGGGCACTCGACGGCATCCCGGTGCTGATCAAGGACAACGTGTCAGCAACAGGGATGCCCGCCACCGCGGGCTCGCCGGCGCTGCTGCAGGCCGAGTCCTCCGACGCGTTCCTGGTCGGCCGGCTACGTGCCGCCGGGGCGGTGATCCTGGGCAAGGCCAACCTGTCGGAGTGGGCCAATTTCCGGTCGCGCCCGTCCAGCAGCGGTCTGAGCACGCTCGGCGGTCAGACGGTTAACCCGCACGGCGAGGGCCGCAGCCCTTCCGGCTCCAGTTCGGGATCGGCGGTCGCGGTGGCGGCGGGCCTGGCTCCGCTGGCGGTCGGCACGGAGACCGACGGCTCGATCGTGTCCCCGGCGGGGGTGTGCGGCGTCGTCGGCATCAAGCCGACGCTGGGGCTGGTGAGCCGGACCGGGATCGTGCCGATTTCCTCGGCGCAGGACACCGCCGGCCCGATGGCGCGCACGGTCGCGGACGCGGCGGCGCTGCTGACTGTGCTCGCGGGTCCCGACGCCGCGGACGCCGCGACCGACGGCGCGGCGGGTAACGCGACCGACTACACGGCGTTCCTGGATGCCGGCGCGCTGGCCGGGGCGCGGCTCGGTGTGTGGCGGGCGGGCTCGGCGCACGCGGACGCGGCAACGGCCGCGATCCTCGATGCGGCGGTAGCGGTGCTGCGCAGTCAGGGCGCGGAGATCGTCGATCCGGTCGAGCTCGCCGACATCGACAAGCTCGCCGACCCGGAGTTCGCCGCCCTGACGCACGAGTTCAAGCACGACATCAACGCCTACCTGGCCGGTCTCGGAGGCGAGCATCCTTCGGATCTGGCCGGGCTCATCGATTTCAATGACCGGAACGCAGCCGAGGTGCTCGCGCACTTTGGCCAGGAGCTGTTCGAGGCGGCGCAGGAGACCAGTGGCTCGTTCGCCGACCCCGACTACGCCGAGGCGCGGTCCTCGGCGACCCGGATTGCCCGCGGGGGCCTCGACGCGGTGCTCACGGAGGAGCGGCTCGATGCAGTGCTCGCGCTGACCGGGCACCCTGCCTGGCTGACCGACCACGTGCTCGGCGACTACCACGGCTGGGGTACTTCAGGCCCGGCCGCGGTCTCCGGCTATCCGTCTGTCGTGGTGCCCGCTGGCCGGGTCCGGGGGCTGCCAGTCGGCATTTCGCTGACCGGTCCCGCCTGGAGCGAGCCGCGGCTCATCGCGCTGGCGCACGCGTTCGAGCTGGCACGTGCCCCCGCCCGCGGGCAGGACCGGGGCGTCTGGCAGCGATAATCTGGCGCGCATGGATTCGTGGCCCGCGCCTGACGTACCTGAATTGCCCGGATCGGGCCCTCAGCCGGTGATCTTCGATACGCCGAGCGGAGCCCTGGCGGTGTCGGCGCCGGGCAGCACAGCCTCCCTGTATGCATGCGGGATCACGCCCTATGACGCGACGCACATCGGGCACGCGGCCACCTACCTCGCGTGGGACCTCCTCATTCGCGCCTGGCGCGACGCCGGCAAGCAGGTCAGCTACGTGCAGAACGTCACCGACGTCGACGACCCGCTGCTCGAGCGCGCGGACCGGGACGGCGAGGACTGGCGGGCGCTAGCCGAGCGCGAGATCGCCCTGTTCCGGTCGGACATGACGGCACTGCGGGTGGTGCCGCCGTCGCACTACGTTGGTGCCGTCGAGGCACTCCCGCTGATCCTTGACTTCAGCCGGCTGCTCGCCCAGCGCGGCTCGCTCTATGAGGTCGACAGCGACGTGTACTTCTCCCGGGCGGCGGATGCAGCGTTCGGGTCGGTGTCCGGGCTGGATAGCGAATCGATGGTCCGGCTGTGCGCCGAGAACGGCGGCGATCCCGCCCGGTCAGGCAAGAAGGACCCGGTCGACCCGCTTGTGTGGCTGACTCGCAGGCCGGGGGAGCCCAGCTGGCCGTCGGAGTTCGGCGACGGCCGGCCCGGCTGGCACGTCGAGTGCGCCGCGATCGCGACCCACTACCTCGGCCCGACCTTTGACGTGCAGGCCGGCGGTCGTGACCTGATCTTCCCGCACCACGAGATGAGCGCGGCCCACGCGCGGGTGGCGCTCGATGGTGACGGCGAGCCGCCGTTTGCTCGCCGCTACGTGCACGCGGGCATGGTCCGGCTCGACGGGGAGAAGATGTCCAAGTCCCGCGGCAACCTGGTATTCGTGTCCCGGCTGCTCGAGGCCGGTCACGATCCGATGGCCCTGCGGCTGGCGATCATCTCGCACCCGTACCGGTCGGACTGGGACTGGACGCCGGAGGCACTGACCGCTGCTGAGAAGCGGCTGGCTACCTGGCGCGCAGCCGTCAGCGCGACGGCCGGCCCCGGTGGTGGGCCCGACAGCGTCCGAGGCGCTGCCGTGCTCGCCGCCATCCGCGAGCGGCTCGCCGACGACCTCGACGCACTCGGCGCTATCGGTGTCGTCGACGAGTGGGCGTCGGCGGCCCTGGCCGGCCAGGCAGCCGGGTCTGGCCCCCTGGTTCGGGCAACCCTCGACGCTCTGCTTGGAGTTGCGCTGTAATCCTGACCATGAGCTTCGTCTTCATGGTGTTCCACTGGCCCGAGGCCGACAAGCGCGACGCGTTCGCGCAGTCGATGCGCGAGATGGGCGGCGCGTTCGGGAGCCTGCCGGGCTGCATCGGGGTCGAACCCCCGTACCTCAGTGAGGATGGGACTTGCCTGGTCGGGATCTCCAAATGGCAATCCCGGCAGGCGTTCCTGGACTCGGGCATTACGCTGCGCCCGTCGGACGAGATCGTGCCAGGCGAGACGCGGCCAAGGCAGCGGTTCCTGCTGGACGAAATCTGAGCATTCGCGCCCAGCCGGGTCGGCCGACGGCCGACCCGGCTGGGCGCGACTTAGTCCGGTCACGCGGGTGTGATGCCGGATCGGGAGATGAGAAAGCCCTTGCCGTCCGCTGTGCAGGTGATGCCCGTGGTGGCTGACCTGCAGACGAACGGGCCGATGCCGGTCGCCTGGCCGTAGGCGAGGATGGGCGTATTCATCCCGGCGTTGCCGAGGCACTGAACGCCCGTGCAGGTCGTGTAGCTGCCGGTTGCGTTCATCGTCACCGACCGCGCCGGCGTGGTTGTCTCGCAGAGCGCAACTATCTTCCCGCTAATTGTGGGGTCGTCGAGCTCGCAGCTGATGTTGCCCGACGGTGATGCGAACTCTCCGCCATTGGCGTGCTGCATGGGCACGAGCGAGGGGCTGGCGGCAGGCGTGGCAGCCGGCGATGCTTCCGGGGATGTCGAGGCGATGGCCGCAGGGTTGGTTGTCTGGCCGTTGTTGTGCCCGGCGCTGGCCGGTGCCGAGTTTGCCGAGCACGCAGACATGCCGGCGGCGGCCAGCAACGCAAGACCGGCCAGCATCCCGCGGCTCTTCACGATTGCGCGCATCTTGTCTCCCATGTCGATGTTGTGGCCATCATGGGAAACCAAGCGCCGCCCGGCCAAGGGGAAACATCCCCAATAGGGGAGGCCTCCCCAATGGGGAGATCGCGTCACCAGGTCGGATTTTGGGGAGCTACTCCAGATATGGCGGCCCGGTGGTCTGGTATTCGCGGCCCCCGGGGAGCCGCCAGGTCATGGCGCCGGGCTGGTCCTGGGTCAGGTGCCAGCCCGGCGCCTGCTTGGCCCGGTGGTGCCTTCTGCAGAGCGGGCCGCCATTGCACTCACAGGTGCGGCCGCCCTGGTCGAACGGCGTTGTGTGGTCGATGTCGCAGCGTGGCGCGGTGCGACGGCAGCCGGGGGCGGTGCAGGTCCGCTGCCGGATCTCGATGAGGTGCCTCAGTCCGCCGGGCCATGTGTAGCCGGGCACCTGCCGGCGGTGGCTGCAGGCTCCGGTTTCCAGGAACTGCAGCCGCTCGCGCAGCCCGGCGGCCCACCGGATCGCCGGGCTTCCGGGCACCGGCGCATGGCCGGTGCGGGCGCAGGCGTGCGCGACGGCGCGCCCGTCGGGGCCGGTGAGGGTGAGGCACCAGCGGGCGGTGCCGCCCATGCGGAGGGCCAGGGCCCGGCTGGTCTCGGCGTCAATGGCCCCGTGCCCGGCGGCTTCGCCGGGACCGTCGTCCAGCCCGGCATACGCCGACAGGGGCATGGTCAGGTTTATGGTGCCGCTCGGCTCTGGGCCTGCGGCCGGATCGCGAGCGGGATTGCCGCTGGACTCGTCCGGGTCCGGGGTCGCGTCGTCGGCGCCGGGCAGGAGAGAGACCAGGTCCCGGCCGGACAGGCGGGCAATGAAGGCACCGGCCCGCAGCTCGGCCAGGGTGCCGGGCGCGCCGCGGCGGCGCAGCCAGTGGGCGTCCGCAGTGAGCTGGGCGTCGGCGGCGATGGCGTCGGCCGACGCCAGTTCTCGGCCGGCTAGCACCTTGTTGCCGGACGCCTCGTCCCACGCCTCGACGCGCGTGTCCTTGCGGCCTTCCTTCTTCCTCCTGTCGGCGGCAGCCGGGTCCGCGGCCAGCACCGCGCGCGCTAGCGCGGCGCGCAACTGGGCGGTGGTCTGCTCTGGAGCGCGCGGCAGGATCCGGTCGGTAGTTGCCGTCGCCTGCTCGTCAGTGAGGACGAACAGCTGACTGGTGATCACCGTGGCGCGGGCCCGGTCGAGCCGGCCAGCTGCCAGGGCAGCCGCCACCGCGGGCAGCCGCGCCAGGCCGGCGGCTGCATCGGCTTCGAAGCCCGCCGCGCGGGTGGTCATCCTGAGCGCGACAGCGAGCTCGTCAATGATGTGGTCGGCCAGCTGGGACCAGCCCGGCCGGGTTGACTGGGCGCGTCGGCGCGACACGACGGCAGTGATAGCCGCGGCCATCCCGGCATGTGCCCAGGCGACCTGCCGCTGCCAGCCGCACAGCACGCCGATCTGCTCGGAGTCGGTCAGTTCCCGGGAGCCCGGCCCGGTCTCCTCGGCCAGCGCCTGCGCCAGCCACGGTCCTGGCGGCATCTGGTCCAGCTCGCCACCGGCCGCGAAGCCCGTCCCCGGTCGGCCGCCGCCGTCGTGGTGGGTGAAGCCGGGCTCGGTGTCCGGGGCGGTCAGGTACTCAGAGCGGATGTCCTCGGGCAGGCTGGCCAGCCAGGCAGCGTGCTCCTCTTCTGGCGTGCCGCAGAACTCATCGGTCAGCCACCACGGAGGTTCAGGGGGCGGCTCGGGGTCGGTGGCCGCGGCGAGCTGGTCGGGGTCGGTGGCCGCGGCGAGCTGGTCGGGGTCTTCGGCCGCGGCGAGCTGGTCGGGGTCGGTGGGCCGGGAGAGCTGGCTAGCGGCGGTCGGCAACGGCGGGGGCTCGTCGTACTGGCCCGGGTCTTCGTCGTGGGCATACAGCCAGCTGGCGGGCACGGACTCGTCATCCAGCCAGGAGAGGTCGCTCATGTGTCTGGTCACCTCCCCGCAGTGGCTAAGCGTCTCGATCAGAGTATCGAGCGCCTCTGACATTTCCGCGTTGGCGCGATCTCCGAGCGGCGGTCCGCTCACACGGGCAGGCGGGCGCGGCTGACGTCATCCGTCAACGGGTTATCGGCGCGCTGTGCACATCCGCGCGGTCGTCCACCGGCCGGAGCGTCTCGACGCGGCGGATGTCTGCCCGGGTCCCGAAGCTGCGAGACATGACACACAGCAAGCCGGCGGGTGACAGGTCCCCGCACTCACTCATCACGGCGCCTGCATCGCGCCCGTCTGGCGTGGCGGCAAAGGTCCGGCTTCGGGCCGCGACCCCGGATGCCGTCCTCGCCGTGGTACCGCACCTGCTTGGCTTCTATCCCAGTCTCAGCCTCGTGGTCCTCGGCCTCGGCGAGCAGGGCCGGGTGATGGTCACGTTCCGGTACGACCTGCCCGAGCCGTCGGACGGTGAGCTCGCGAGCGACATCGCTCACCACGCCGAGTACGTTCTCACCCGCGAGCACCTCGCTGCTGCGATGCTGATCGGCTACGGGCCTGAGAATCTCGTGCTGCCGGTCCTGGCACAGACCGCGGCCCAGATCGGGAACCACGGCATTCACCTGCAGGAAGCGCTGCGCGCTGAGGCCGGTCGCTACTGGTCACTGCTCTGCGACGACGCCAGCTGCTGCCCGCCCGGGGGCCGTTCCTACGACCCGGGATCGCACCCTGCGGCGGCCGCGATGACCGACGCGGGCCTGGCCGCGCACCCGGACCGGGAAGCCCTCGCCCGGACCATACGGCGCCCGGCCGGGACCGCCGACGCCATCGCCCGTGCGACCGAGCAGGCCCGGCTGCGCCTCGCTACGCTCGCTGACGTCGGCGAGGCAGCAGGCGACTCCGATCCGAGGCTGCGGGTGACCCGAGTCGGGCGCAGCCAGGTGCAGCAGGCAATCCGCGAGTATCGCGCGGGCGGCCGGATCGACAGCGTCCCTCATCTCGCCTGGCTCGCCGTGCTCCTCAGCGATATCCGGGTCAGGGACGACGCCTGGGCGCGGATGACGCCCGAGCACCGCGACGAGCACTGCCGGCTGTGGACCGACGTGCTCCGGGCCGCTGCGACCGACTTCGCGCCTGCTCCGGCGTCTCTGCTGGCGTTCACGGCCTGGCAGGCGGGGAACGGGGCGCTTGCGGCCATTGCAGTCGACCGGGCCCTGACGGCCGACCCTGGCTACTCGATGGCCCATCTGCTGGCGGGCGCCATCGAGGCGGCTCTGCCGCCGGCGGCGGCGCGGATGCCGATGACTCCCGCAGCCGTCGCCGCCAGCTACGGCGTGCCAGCAGCTGGGGGCCGCCAGGAAGTTCGATCGCGCCGGGTGCCCCGGCAGCGACCATCCAGGTCAGCGCGACGGGCGGGCACGCGCCGCGGATCGAAGGCAGGCCGCGGGGCCTAGCGGGGAATAGCCTGCCCGGTCGCGGGCTCGGCGACCCGGACGAGCGGCGCCAGCAGCCGTCCCTCGGGGTAACGCAGGGCGGCGGGCGGCAGCGGCGACAGCCGGCCACTCAGCAGGACGCGGACCGTTCCCGGCGCCGCTCCTTCAGCACGGGGGGAGGCCGGGATGCGGCGCAGCGCCTGGGCTGCGACCGCGCTGGCGGAGCCGAAGGTCACCGCGCTCGGGACGGCGGCGGCGATCTGGCCGGCGGCCAGCTCGTACTCGGTGCAGCCGAGCACGACGGCTTCACAGCCGTCTGGAGTCAGGCGCGCGGCGGCCGCGACCGCGGCGGCCGTCGCCGTCTCGTCCCCGGCGTCGACGGCGTCGGCGAGGCCAGGGCAGGCAACCGGCGTGACCACGGCCGACCCGCCAAACTCGGCGATCAGGCGTCGCTGGTAGGCGCTGGCCGTCGTGGCGACAGTCGCCCAGATGGAGACGTTCTGGTGCGCGGCAGCGGCCGGCTTGATCGCCGGCACGGTACCGATGACCGGGACGTGCGGCTCAAACTCGGCCCGCATCGCAGCTAGCGCGTGCACCGACCCGGTGTTGCAGGCCATCACGAGGACGTCCGGCTCGTAAGCGAGGGTGGCCCGCGCACAGAGCATGGCGCGGCCAATGATGTCGTCCGGCGTCCGCGGGCCCCAGGGCATGCCGTCCGGATCAGTAGCTAGCACCAGGTCGGCATCGGGCCGCATCCGGTGCAGCTCCGCGGCGGCCGCGAGAAGCCCGAGACCGGAGTTGATCAGCGCGATCCGCACCAGGCAACTGTATGGGGCCAGACTGGTTGCCATGACGACTGGTGCTGAGATCCTCGGGGCTGCCTACGCCCGGTCCTGTGACACCCTGCAGCGTGTCCTGGCTGGCGTAGGCCCGGAAGAGTTCTTCTGGGAACCGGTCGCCGACTGCTGGACCGTGCACCCCAGGTCGCAGGACCGCGGGGTCAGCGCCGACGGCAGCGGCGACTGGGTGATCGACTACGACCCTTCGCAGCCGCAGCCGGCGCCGTTCACGACCATCGCGTGGCGCACCATCCACATCGCGGGGGTCAACTACGTGTACTGGGACTACGCCTTCGGCACGGCGTCACTGACATTCGACCTCGACCTGCCGGGAGATGTGGCCGAGGCGACTGACTGGCTGTTCGCCAGCCACCAGCCCGTGCTGGACGCCGTGAACGGCCTGACGGACGACGAGCTCGACCGAGAGGTTTCCACCAGCTGGGGCGAGCTGTGGCCGGTGCACCGGCTTATCGCGACACTCGTGAACGAGCAGGTCCACCACGGCGCCGAGATCAGCATGCTCCGCGATCTGTACCGGAACCGCACCTCACTCCGATCAGCGGTGGCGGTCCGGGAATAGCCCGTCGACCAGCGCCGAGAACGTGGCCGCGATCGCGGGCGCGTGCGGGTGGTCGCCGTCGCGGGCGGAGGTAGCGAGATACGCGATCGCGCGATAGCTGAGCAGGCACCTTAGGCTGTCCGGTCCGGCGACGCAGGCGGCGCGGTCCAGCAGTCGGCCAGCCGCGGCCTGATCTCCACAGTGGGCGCAGTCGAACGCCAGCGCCACCAGGTCGAGCGCGCGGCTGCCCAGTCCGAACTCGTCCCAGTCCACCACGCCGGTGATCTCGGTTCCATCGGCGAGAATGTTGGAGAAGTTCAGGTCATTGTTCGCAAAGTCGGCCGGTGGCAGGCTCAGGCCCCAGACGGGCTGCAGCCACGACCGCAGGCGCCCGCAGAGAGCCGCCCCGGCGGGGCACGATGCTGCCGCGTCGGTCCAGACCTCATCCCAGTCGTCGAAGAGCACGTTCGAGACGTAGCTGCCGAAGTCCCGGTCGCCCGCCGGGATCCCCGCATCGGCTTGCAACTCGACGAGCGCCAGCAGCGCGTCCAGCAGCGCCGGGCTGAGCGACGTCAGCGGGCGGCCGGGGAGCCGGGTCTGTGCCATCACGTGCCAGTCGTCGTCGAGCATGCCGTGCCACAGGATCGCGGGAACTGGATAGCCGCGAGCGCCCAGCAGCGGCAGCCGCGCCGCGCACCACTCCGTCTTGGCGTGGGCGCGGTCGCCGAGCCTGGCCTTGACGACGAGGTCGCCGGCCGCGTCTGCGCGCGCGAACCAGATGCCCCGCCCCGTTCCCCGGACGGGGAGCGTCCGCACGCACCGGACCGGCTCGCCGAGTTCCCCGGCCAGCAGCGCCGCGATCGGCCGCCACGCTAAGGCCTGGCCGCTCATCGTGAGCGGGCCGCCGCCTCGTCCAGGGCCGGCAGGCCGTCGATACTGACCGAGTTGTTCTCGGCCCGGTAGTCCGCCAGCTCACCCGAAGTCTTCGCCGCGACCCACCTGTCGAGCACGTCACGCTCGCCGGCCAGCGTCATCTCCGGCACCGCGTAGCCGCACGAGTCGGCGATGCGCTCGAGTTCGACGACGATGATCGCCCGCTGGCTTGTCAGCTCTGCAGCCTGGTCCGCTGTCCGCGGGAAGTGCGACGCCAGCTCGTCCCATCGCGCCGACTCAGGCAGCACCACCTCGCCCGTCCCGTACAGCCGTACGATCTTCGTCTCGTGCGAGAACGAGCAGAACATGATCGTGATCCGGCCGTTCTGCCGCACGTGCGCGATCGTCTCAGCGCCGCTGCCGGTCAGGTCCAGATATGCCACGGTCTGCGGCCTGAGCACCGCAAAGGTGTCGCGGCAGCCCTTAGGAGAGACGTTGACATGGCCGCCTGAGCCGTCTGCGACCAAGTCCGGGGCGGTGGCCACGAAGAAAACCGGCTGCCGGGCGATAAACTTCCTGAGCCGTTCGTCCAGTTCGGCGTAGAGCTTGCCCACGATGCCTCCGAGGAGAATGGTGCAGCACGAAGCCGCCGTCGAGGAGATACGACGAGCGTATGCCGCGATCCCGGCCGGACAGCCGGTCCGGCTGGCGAAGAAGACCTCGAACCTGTTCCGGTATCGAGCCGCCGCACCGGGCCATCAGCTCAACGCCGCGCCGTTTGATCACGTCATCTCCGTCGACCCGAAGGCACGGACCGCGCACGTCGGCGGCATGACCACCTACGAGGACCTGGTGGCCGCCACGCTCCGGCACGGGCTTATGCCGCTTGTCGTGCCCGAGCTCAAGACCATCACGCTCGGCGGTGCGGTATCCGGCCTCGGCGTGGAGTCGACCTCGCTCCGCAACGGCCTGCCGCACGAGTCAGTGCTGGCGATGGAGATCCTCACCGGCGACGGCAGGGTCGTCACGGCGACGAAAGACAACGAGCACGCCGCGCTATACCGGGGCTTCCCGAACTCTTACGGCACGCTCGGATACACGCTCTCGCTCACGATTGAGCTCGAGCCGGTCCGGCCTTACGTGCACCTGCGCCACTTCCGGTTCACCGACCCGGATGAGTGTTTCGCAGCGATAGCCAAGGTCGCGGCCGAGGGCAGTTACTCCGGTCACCCGGCTGACTTCGTCGACGGGACCGTGTTCAGCGCCGACGAGATGTACCTGACTGTCGGGGCGTTCAGCGACGTGGCACCGTGGCGCAGCGACTACACCCGCGACCGCATCTACTACCAGTCCATCCGCGGTCCGAAGGAGGACTTCCTCGCCATCTCCGACTACCTGTGGCGGTGGGACACGGACTGGTTCTGGTGCTCGCGCGCGTTCGGCGTTCAGCAGCCGGCTGTTCGCGCGCTGTGGCCGCGCCGCTACCGGCGCTCCGACGTCTACCGGAAGCTGGTCGCGCTCGACCGCAAGTACCGCGTCACCAGCCAGCTAGCCGAGCGCCGGGGCAGGCCACAGCGCGAGATGGTGGTCCAGGATGTCGAAATCCCGGTGGAGCAATCGGCCACGTTCCTCACGTATTTCCTTGCTGAGGTCGGAATGACCCCGCTCTGGCTGTGCCCCCTCCGGCTACGCGGCGACCAGGCCTGGCCCCTCTACCCGATGCAGCCCGGCCAGGTGTACGTGAACTTCGGCTTCTGGGGCATGGTCGCCCTGCCAACAGGAGCCGGCGACGGCTACTTCAACCGCCGGATCGAGGACAAGGTCGCCGAGCTCGGCGGGCACAAGGGCCTGTACTCGACGTCGTTCTACTCGCGCGAGGAGTTCTGGGCGCGCTACAACGGGCCCGCGTACGCCGAGGTAAAGCAGGCATACGATCCGCGCGGCCGGCTGGCTGACCTGTACGACAAGTGCGTGCGCGGCGTCTGACCGCGCCTGGTGAAGGGACCAACACGATGGCGCTGGCCGAGGCTTTCGAGCGGATCGCGGGCCCCGACGCCCCGGTCGGATTCCGCGCGTATGACGGCAGCCGGGCCGGCGCCGCCGACGCGCCGGTGACGATCACGGTGAAGTCGCCGGTCGCGGTCTCCTACCTCGCGCAGGCCCCCGGCGCGATGGGCCTCGCGCGCGCCTACGTCGCCGGTCACCTGGACGTGGACGGCGACATGTACACGGCGCTGTCCCGGCTGACGCGCGTCCAGCGGGCCCAGATGACCACGGCGGAGAAGCTGACCGTGCTCCGCTCTCTCGGTGGCGCGAAGGTCCTCTGGCCGCGGATACCGCCGCCGCCCCAGGAGGTCCGGGTGAACCGGCGGTGGCTGTCCGGGCGCAGGCACAGCCGTGGTCGCGACGCCAGCGCCATCTCGCACCACTACGACGTGTCGAACACGTTCTACGAGTGGGTGCTCGGCCCGTCCATGGCCTACACGTGCGCGTGCTATCCCGCGCCTGAGGCCACCCTCGAGCAGGCGCAGGCGGTCAAGTTCGACATGGTCGCGCGCAAGCTGGCGCTCAAGCCGGGCATGCGGCTCCTGGACGTCGGCTGCGGCTGGGGCGGGATGGTCATGCACGCGGCGCGCGAGTACGGGGTGCAGGCGCTGGGCGTCACGCTGTCCGCGCAACAGGCGGCGTGGGCGCAGACGGCTATCAAGGAACGTGGTCTGTCCGACCTGGCGGAAGTCCGTCACCTCGACTACCGGGACGTGCCCGAGACCGGCTTCGACGCGGTCAGCTCGATCGGCCTCTCGGAGCACATCGGCAAGGCCCAGCTTCCCGGCTATTTCGCGTTCCTGTACGGCAAGCTGGTGCCGGGCGGGCGGCTGCTCAATCACTGCATCACCCGGCCGGACAACACCGGCCCTTCGCGCGTCTCCACGGGGTTCATCTACCGCTACGTGTTCCCGGATGGCGAGCTCGAGGGACCCGGGTACCTCATGTCGCTCATGCACGATGCCGGCTTCGAGGTGCGGCACGAGGAGAACCTGCGCGAGCACTATGCCAGGACGCTCGCTGCCTGGTGCAAGAACCTGGACGCGCACTGGGATGAGGCGGTTGCCGAGGTGGGTGAGGGCACAGCGCGGGTCTGGCGGCTGTACATGGCGGGGTCGCAGCTCGGCTTCGAGCAGAACGTCGTGCAGCTGCATCAGATGCTCGGGGTCAGGCTCGCGGCCGACGGCTCGGCCAGGATGCCGCTGCGGCCGGACTGGGAGCCGCCGAGGGCGTTTCCGCCCACCTACCCGGACACCGGAGAATAGCCGGGTGGACTCTGAGGGAAGCGCCAGGGAGATCGTCCTCCTCGGCTCGACCGGGTCGATCGGCACGCAGGCAGCCGACATCGTTGCGCGCAATCCCGGCCGGTTCACGGTGACGGCGATCGCCGCGGGGGGCGGCAACCCAGGGCTGCTGGCCCGGCAGGCGATCGACTTCGGGGCAGAGGCCGTCGCCGTTGCCAACCCGGCGGCCGTTGCGGAGGTGCGGGAGGCACTCGCCGCCGCGGGCGGCGCGGACGGGGCGCGGCGGAAGCTGCCGGAGCTGACTGCGGGGGCTGACGCGGTGGCCGAGCTGGCGGCACGGCCCTGTGACGTGGTGCTGAACGCCGTGACCGGCGCGGTCGGCCTGGCGGCGACCTTGTCGGCCGTCGACGCCGGGCGGGTGCTGGCGCTGGCCAACAAGGAGTCGCTGATCATGGGCGGGCCGCTGGTAGCAGGCCGGGCAGCGCCAGGCCAGATCGTCCCGGTCGACTCCGAGCACTCGGCGATCGCCCAGTGCCTGCGGGGTGGCCGGGCGGCCGAGGTCAGCAAGTTGATCGTCACCGCCAGCGGCGGCCCGTTCCTGGGCAGATCCCGGGCCGAGCTGGCCGGCGTGACGCCCGAGCAGGCCCTCGCCCACCCCACCTGGAATATGGGCCCGGTCATCACCATCAACAGCGCCACCTTGGTCAACAAGGGGCTGGAGGTCATCGAGGCGCACCTGCTGTTCGGCATCCCGTTTGACCGGATTGACGTCGTGGTGCACCGGCAGTCGGTGGTCCACTCCATGGTGGAGTTCACCGACGGCTCGACCCTCGCCCAGGCCAGCCCGCCGGACATGCGCATCCCGATCGCCCTCGGCCTGGGCTGGCCGGACCGGGTGCCAGGCGCGGCAGCGCCGGTTGACTGGACCAGGTCGCAGAGCTGGACGTTCGAGCCGCTCGACGAGGAGGCGTTCCCGGCGGTGCCGCTTGCCAGGCAGGCCGGGGCGGCAGGCGGCACGGTGCCGGCCGTGTATAACGCCGCGAACGAGGTGTGCGTGGGGGCCTTCATGGCGGGCCAGATCCCGTTCGCTGGAATCGTCGACACGGTAGCCCAGGTAGTCTCGGAACATCACGGGTCTGCCGGTGCCGCCGTTCAGCTGGCGGATGTCCTCGCGGCGGACGGCTGGGCCAGGGAACGAGCGCGAGAACTGACGGGGAAGCAGCGAGCCGCACTATGAGCTACGACTCTGCGGAGCAGCCCGGCCCGCCGGGCCCGCAAGGGCGGCCGGGACGCGCTCAGTCCGCGGCGACCTGGATCGTCATCGCCGCCCTGGTGATCGGCCTGATCGTGGTGGACCACCAGCATCTGGCGTTCCTGCTCGGGATTGCGATCTTCATCGTCGCGCTGCTCGTCTCCGTCATGCTGCACGAGTTCGGGCACTTCGTGACGGCGAAGGCGTTCCGGATGCGGGTGACCCAGTTCTTCATCGGCTTCGGGCGGACGCTGTGGTCGACCTTCCGCGGTGAGACTGAGTACGGCGTCAAGGCGCTGTGGGTCGGCGGATTTGTGAAGATTTCCGGAATGACGTCGATGGAGGACGTCGACGTCGCCGACGAGCCTCGGTCGTTCCGGTCGAAACCGGGCTGGCAGCGGATCATCGTGCTGGCGGCCGGGTCCTTCATGCACTTCGTGCTGGCCCTCTTCCTGCTCTTCCTGGTCGGGTTCGCGATCGGCCAGCCCCAGTACCTCACCAACGTTGTCGGCTCGGTCACGTCGTGCGTGCCGGCCAGCGCGCACGCGGCCAACAGCACGAACCCGTGCTCGGGCGGCTCGGCGGGCAAGTCGCCGGCGGCCGCCGCGGGCCTCAAGCCGGGTGACAAGATCATCTCGGTGGGCGGCCGCCCGGTCCGGAACTGGGACCAGCTGCATACGGCGCTGAAGGGGCAGCCAACAGACGCCAAGATCCCGCTGGTGGTCCAGCGCGGCGGGCGCGACCTGCACCTTCAGGTCATGCTCGCCAGTGTCCACGGCCGCTCGGTGCCGTATCTCGGCGTGGAGTCGGGCATCCTTTACCAGCGCACCTCGTTCCTCGGTGGCTTTTCCTACGCAGGCAACCAGTTCGCGGACACCATCACGGGCTCGGCCTCGGCCATCGCCAAGCTGCCCTCGGCGGTGCCGGACCTGTTCTCCCAGAATCGCGGCAAAACCGCGGCCGGGCAGGTCAGCAGTGTCGTCGGCGTCGGCGACGTGACCGGGCAGGTGGTCCAGGCAGCGCTGCCCTGGCAGATCAAGCTGGGCATCGTGCTCGAGATCGTCGCCTCGCTCAACATCTTCGTCGGGGTGTTCAACCTGCTGCCCCTGCTTCCGCTCGACGGCGGTCACCTGGCCGTGGTGATCTTCGAGCGGCTGCGGGCGTGGTTCAACCGGCTGATCGGCCGTCCTGACCCCGGGCTCGTGAACATCCAGCGGCTGGTCCCGGTCAGCCTGCTCGTGTTCGGGGCGCTCGTCCTTTTCGGCACGCTCCTGATCGCGGCCGATATCGTCAACCCTGTCCATCTACCGGTCTGAGAGAGAGCACATGTCAGTTGACCTGGGCATCCCGCAGCTTCCCCCGGAGCCGCTCGCAACTCGCCGCACGTCACGGCAGATCATCGTCGGCAAGGGCAACCACGCGGTGCCCGTCGGCGGCGGCGCGCCGGTGTCGGTGCAGTCCATGACGACGACCCTGACCGCGGATGTGAACTCCACCCTGCAGCAGATCGCCGAGCTGACCGCGGCCGGCTGCCAGATCGTCCGGGTCGCGGTGCCGTCCCAGGACGACGCAGACGCGCTCCCGGAGATCGCGCGCAAGTCGCAGATCCCGGTGATTGCCGACATCCACTTCCAGCCGAAGTACGTGTTCGCCGCGATCGACGCCGGCTGCGCGGCTGTTCGCGTCAACCC
>Ga0123356_10001460_pt1 | contig 26053 bp, 25 predicted proteins | sample TergutEmb28metaG_2_FD_92546 | JGI IMG/M metagenome (GOLD analysis project Ga0123356, IMG submission 92546) | Embiratermes neotenicus P3 segment gut microbial communities from Petit-Saut dam, French Guiana - Emb289 P3 | ecosystem: Host-associated > Arthropoda: Insects > Digestive system > Gut ...
AGAGACACCAAACGATCAACAGCAACGATGCTTGAATTAGAGAATACTGAACGTTCCCAAGTGCGATGGCGATTTTCAAATAAACTGACCGCGACAATCCGATCTCCACGGCAACCGCTGCGCACCTAATCCAGCCCGGCTCGCGGATCGCCGCCGCGGCGGCACTGGCTCTCAGGCGGGTGGCCGGTCGGAGGGTCAATAGGCCGGAAAGCACGTCCGGTTTTTTGGATTTTACATTTTGGAGACGGCTCGCATGTGACGCGAAGCGATTGCGCAGGCCCGTCCCGACGCTGCCCGGCAACACGAGCGGTCGCGGCGATGAAATGGCCCGCTAGCTTCGCACCGGGGCGGCGCACTCGATCCAACGATCCCCGGCGACGGCCAGTGCTGCGAGCACACGAGCCTGCGGCGAAGGCGCTTCCGCGGCGTCGGGTGTGGATATGGTCGGGCTGGTGCCGCATGAGCGATGCAGAGGGTGCGATGCGGCGACCGGAAATGGGGACTGATTAGGGGTAAGGCCGCGCGATGGCCCGGACACCCGCAGAGAACCCTGTTCGTGGTCAGCGGCGGCGCTTGGGCCCGGTCCAACGCGGCGTGCTCAAGTTACGTGCTGGATCAGATGTCGAGATCTACGATCAATTCACGGCTGATCAATGTCACGACCTTCGAAATCTCTGTGACCATTTGTCTGTGTTCGGAATCCTGTGCAAAGCAATCCTGCGCCTTCGCATAGGCCATTCAGTCAGCATACTGCACAATGACCATCCAGTCCCCGACATTTGGGCCTGTTTGAAATCGGCTAATCCGATAAGCCACACCGTGTTTGAACAGGAGTGCCTTTTGCTTTTTGGCCAAGGGGATCACGTTCTCGATTGTTTCACCGCGATAGTGTGATATAGCTAAGATCGGCATTTGGACCTCCGAATTTTGATCCGGCAACGGGATCAGATGGCTCCCAAACTTTCGTCCCTACCGAGCATACAACGTATAGTCGCGGAGTAGATCGATGTCACATCGTCCGCATAATGAGCGATGGAGCCTCCGAATTGCGCGATTGTTGTCGCAACGCGTGATTGATGGCCACGCATCACCCCACTCAGATCTCCGGGATCTAAGCGAAATGATAGCGGGGTGGGATTAATCACGTCGCAGAACATCACATCAAGCTGACGTCGCTCGGCGACCGATAGGCAAATGGTCATTGATTGAGATGCTGTTCATCGGCGAGACCGAGCTCTGATCGGCCAGGGCCATTGGATCACGGCGCAATGCAGTGATTGCCTCCAGCAGCTGGCGCCTATGGCCGACCGATGCAACACCCAACTCTTGAGATCTTCCACGGTCACGTTGGGAAGCACTGCCGCGCTGACGTCATGCTCGCGGAATGCCGCTTCGTATCGCTCGAGGCCCAGCTGACGCAGCCAATCTGCGACGTCCATCGCCGCTCTCCGTCCGTGCGTTGGCCAGAACGATAAACTATCAGAATGATAGTGTCCAGGTATGAAGATGGTGTCACAACGCCCCTTCTGCGTCTCCGATGGCCACCGGCGCGCAGCAATTGAGTCGACCCGAAACGGCGCCGGTATGGCTGGTTCTAGACCGCCTCGACACGTCAACTCGGTCGCACAGCGCAGTACATCCGTAGAGGCGTGATTGCGGTCCGCACCCGTATCCCGGTCGGCTCAGACGAACCGGCGCAGTGCCCATCCGTCCTTGAATGGGACGTTCATCAGCGGCTGCGAGCGTTTTTCGGAAAACAGCCACGTTCCATCGATCCGACTATATCGCTCGTGGTCGATGCTTGCGCGCCACATGGCACGATTTCCTTCTGCCAGGGTGCACGGCATGAACAGGTACCATTGCGCCTGTGCTCTGTCGCCATCGACATGAATCCGGCCATTGAGGCTGTAGTGGATGGCGAAAGAAAAAATGTCCGATGCGCTCCGGAAGAAACGTCGGATGGCTTCACGGCCCTCGAACCGCCCCAGGCCCGGGCTGTCCCAGGTCGCGTCCTCGGCAAACAGAACCGCAATTTCATCTGCATTATAGTTGTCGTCGCATAGCGCAGCATAACGCGCCTTCAGATTTCGGATGGCTTCGGCGCCCTCCAGTGCCTGGAGTCGAGTTTCCATGCGCTGAAGCCGGGCCAGGTCAAAGATGGTCTCGTTGCCTTCCATGATGTCCTCCCTTCGCTGGGCCGTATTGTCCGCGATCTCACGACACTGCTAGAGCGGCTGCCAAGGGGAGCGGAACCGGTACCCCTGCTGTCTGCGTTTACTCGAAATCGGTGGGCAGGGCGGGATCGCGCCTGTGAGCGAACATGCGCCGTATCTGCGATGGTAACACGCGTCCCAACGATAGGTCATGCGGAATGTCGGTCTCGGCGAACCAGGCGACTTCGGAAGTCTCTAGCCCGGTGGCTGGTCTGCCGCCGGTCGGCGCGCAGATGAAGAACAGCTTACAACAGGAAAACACCCCGTTTGGATGCCCCTGCCGCGTCCGGTCCCAAACCGCTGCCAGCTTTCGTACCCGGGCGTCGTAGCCGCTTTCCTCAAGCACTTCCTTTGTGGCGTTCTCGGCCGCCGTCAGATTCACATCGGCCCAGCCACCGGGCAGAGTCCAGCGGCCGCCATCAGCCGACTCGCGCACCATCAGCAGGTGCTCATGATCGTTGAATACCGCGGCGCGCACATCGACCTTTGGCGTCGCGTAGCCGGTCTCACCGGAAAACAATGCGACGATCCGGTCTACGGGCGCGTCGGTGTGCGCCGCGAACATGCGGGCCGCCAGCGAGCGGATAGCTTGGTAACGCTCTCGATCGTAAGGATCACGCGTGAACGTCAGTCCAGTCTGCGCAATAGCCTGCAACTCGCGCGCCCATACCAGCCAATCTGGATCGCTCATTGCCATGGGATGGTTAGATGCTGTCGTACCGTTCCACGTCAAGGGACCAAGCAGGTATACTCAATGACGCTTCCAGAGAAAGGCAGTTTATCAGATGCAGCAGCCGGTGAGGGGGACGGTGGGGTACCGATCGACGGCGACGGTATCCGGGCAGTGTGTATGCGGCAGAGTGCGGCTGGAATTCGACTTCCCTGCATTCTGGGCATGGCATGATCACTCACGAGCCACCCAGCGCGCGCACGGGGCAGCCTATGCGACCTACGTAGGCGTCTGGAAAAGCCGCTTGCGTATCGTCGCCGGCCACGATCGCATCGCGCGCTTCGAGGACAAGTCGCGTCGCACCGCGCGCAACTTCTGTGCGGCATGTGGCACGCCCCTGCTTTTCGAGCGGGCGCGCTCCCGCAACATAGTGAACGTGCCCCGCGCGTTGTTCGAGACCCGCACCGGCCGGGAACCGCGCTATCACATCGCGCTCGACGAGTCACCGGAATGGGCTTATCGCGGCGAGCCGCTCGGGCCGCTGAAAGGCTATCCAGGGGTCCTGTGGTCGCGGCCGCGCAAGAAAAGACGCGGAGCCGAAACGAGCCTCCGCCGGCCTATCACCAGGTGAATGCCGTGCTCAGATGCCGGTACACGCATCGCTGCACTGCGGCTTTGATCGGTGACCGACGCCTGGTGCGGTTGTAACCCGTTGCCATGCTCTCCCAGTTTGTAATTGTTGTGCTGATTCGGGCCGCAGCCGCGGCGGCTGTCGTGGTCTCGGCTTCGGTCCTCGCCGAGGCTGCGGGTCCGTTCTGGGGTGGGCTGATTGTCAGCCTGCCAATCTCCGCCGGCCCGGCCTATGTCATGCTGGGTCTGCAGCATGACGCCGCCTTCATCGCCGCCAGCGCACTCGGCAGCCTGGCGGCCAACGCCGTCAGCATTCTTTACATACTGGCGATCATCCTTCTCGCTCCGCGCGTGCGCTGGCCGTATGCGGTGGCTGGTGCACTCGCGCTCTGGTTCGCCGTGGTGTGGCTGGTACGGCAGACCAGCTGGACGCTCATCGGCGTCTGCCTACTGAACATTGCGGTGTTTGCGGTTGCCTTGCTGGTGAACAGACGGGTCGAACCATCTGGCGCGACTGCCAAATCTAGGCGGAGAACATGGTTCAACCTGCCAATGCGGGCGCTGCTGGCCGGCGGCCTCACCGCGACGGTGGTGACGTCGAGCCGCTGGCTTGGTCCAGCGCTGACCGGCATGGCAGCGGTGTTTCCGATCGCTCTCACCAGCTTGGCGCTGATCGTTCTACCGCAACTGGGAGGTACCGCTTCAGCCGCACTGTTTGCCAGCACGCTGCGCGCCATGCCGGGACTCGGACTTGCACTGCTGGTGTTGCATCTTACCGCCGATCGTCTCGGCACGTGGGCGGGTTTGCTGACCGCGATCCTGGCACAGCTGGCCTATTCCGCGGTCTTACTGCTGGCACACCGGCGCAGGGCCGCCGTGCGGGTTGTGGCGCTGCAGCAAGTTTGTCCGGCAACCACCGTGAGAGGACACGCCGACCACGGTCACACACGCATAGGCGTGGCTCACGTCTCCGGCTTTGCGCAGCCGGTCCCTGAGAAGGGCGGAGTTGTTGATAATTCCGTCGTGGTTGAAGCTCAGCACAATCGCCAGTACCACCATGGCGAGCTCGATCAGGACGACGCTTGATCATCCTCTGATGCGCGGGTTGGTCACGGCCAGACCGGTGATTCGCCGCCTAGCTGCCTTGGCCTAAGCAGCCAGCATCGGATAGGGCGGATTGATAGTCAGTGCGGGGTTCTCCTGTTCCTGACTGTGCTCTCAGTCGTCCGGGTGGCGTTGCTATGGATGTTGTAAAACGCCTTGCCCTGCCCACCAGCTTCCACGCTGAGTCTCGTTCAGCCAGATCGGCATATGAGAGGCTGGAGGCCCGGACAGGTCATTCTGAGACGTCTTGCCAAGCTGCGAGACGCAAGGCAAAGTCGCACGACCGGTGCCATTGGCACTACGAAGCAGACGGCTGTGGGGCAAGCGCGCGGCGCCGCCAGCGTGCAATTGTATTGGCAAGCCGGTGGCCGGCCAATGGAGCTGACTCTATCCTGGTCTGCGTGAAGTTGCAGGGTGTGTACCGCAGGTCCGATGAGCCAGCCGCAACGACACGTTCGTCTGATTGACGTAAGTTTCAGCGGGCGGTGTCGGCATAATTCACTCGTGTATCGGAGGCTCCCATTAACCGCGAGGGAATGAGTTGACGCCGTCGCCTGAAGACACGTCACCCAACTGGCAGCTCCGCCGTGTGAACGGCCGCACCGTCCTTGTTCTTGGCGGAGACTGGATCGCTCGGTCCGGACGCATACCGGAATTCTCCATCGATCACTCGCGCGAGAGCTGGGGCGGTGACATTCTTGCGTTTGATACCGCCCGTCTCGGCCACTGGGATAGCGGGCTGATCGCTTTCCTGTGGGACGCCAAACGGGCCGCAACGACTGCGGCTCTCTCTGTTGACGGCAGCGCCCTGCCGGAGGCCGCACGTAAGATGCTTGCGCTGCTGCCCGACCGGGTGGTGGCGTCAGACCTCCCACCGCGACGGGCGCTCCGGCCGTTTGCCTGGCTCGGCGGCAAGACACTCGGCATGCTCGCGGGCCTCGGAGAGCTGAGCCAATTGCTGGTCACGACGGTGAACGGCGGATTTCGTGCGGTCGGCGCGAGGGCGCTGATCCGGGCGGTCGACTTGTTTGACAACATACGCGCTGCTGGGCCGTCTGCGCTGGTCATCATCAGCGTCGTAAATTTCCTCATCGGCGCCATTCTGGCCTTTGTAGGCGCTGTGCAGTTGCGCCGCTTCGCCGCCGATATCTTCGTCGCCAATCTGGTGGGCCTAGCCCTGGTGCGTGAAATGGCTGCCGTGATGACGGCAATCGTCATGGCAGGTCGTACAGGGGGCGCCTACGCGGCGCGCATCGCCACCATGCGCGGCAATGAGGAGCTCGACGCTCTTCAAGTTGTTGGTATCCCCACCTCAGACTATCTCATTCTGCCGGCAGTCCTCGCCCTCGTCTTCACGATGCCGTTGCTCTATCTCTATGGCTGCCTTGTCGGCATATTCGGCGGCTTCGTGGTTTCGATTTCCATGTTGAACATCACTGCTCTCGGATTCCTGAATCAAACAGTTGATGCGGTTCCGTTAAGCCAATTCGTGTTTGGCTTCGTCAAAACCGTCGCATTCGCGATTATGATCGGCGTGACAAGTTGCCAGATCGGACTGCGGGCCGGACGGAGTGCTGCCGACGTGGGTACCGCAGCAACGAAGGCCGTTGTCGTTGGGATCGTCGGCGTCATTGCTATGGACGCTGTTTTCGCGGTCATTGCAAATATGATTGGCATCTGACCCATGAGCGACCCCCGCCTCGCGTCATCCAACGAACCGCCGCTTATGGCGTTGCGCGACGTGACGCTCGCGTTCGGGCAAAAAGTGATCCAGCGCGACCTCTCTTTCGACGTGCAGCGCGGTAGCATCTTCGCGGTGATGGGAGGCAGTGGTTGCGGGAAAAGCACTGTGCTGAAATCAATGACCGGATTGTTGCGCCCGCGCTCCGGCAGCTTTTTCGTCGAGGGCGAGAACTACTGGGCGGCTGATGATTTGAGGCGAGCCGAGCTTGGACGACGGCGATTCGGGGTGCTGTTCCAGAATGCCGCACTGTGGAGCGCGATGACGGTCGGGATGAATGTCGCACTGCCGATGCAGATGTTCACCAGTCTGAGTGAGACCGCCATCAACCGCCTGGTGACGCTCAAGCTCGGCCTCGTCGGCATGGAGAACGCCATTGACCTGTCTCCAGCCGAGCTCAGCGGTGGTATGCGAAAGCGCGCCGGATTGGCACGCGCTCTGGCACTCGATCCCGACATCTTGTTCTTCGACGAGCCGTCTGCCGGACTCGACCCGATTACCTCCAGCCGGCTTGATGATCTGATTCTCAATCTTCGCGACGCCCTCGGAGCGACGATTGTCATTGTGAGTCACGAACTGCCGAGTCTGTTTGCTATCGCCGACGATGGCATTTTTCTGGACGCGCAGAGTAAAACGGGGATTGCGCACGGCTCTCCTTCGGTGCTGCGGGAGCGGTGCACCGACCCGCAGGTGCAGGCATTCTTGCGGCGCGGGCATGCTGTGTCTGACGCTGCCAGTAGGGGGTGAAAGCATTGGCAGCAGCGCGACAAACAATCATAGGTGCATTCGTGTTCGGGGGGTTTCTCCTCGCCCTGCTGGCGATCATCTTGTTCGGCAATTTCCGCCTCTTCAGCTCGACGACGCGGGTCGCGGTCGTGTTCCAGGGGTCGATCAGCGGCCTCTCTGCCGGTGCACCGGTGACATTTCGCGGTGTCCGCATCGGCAACGTGCAAAGCACCGTGCTGCAGTTTGATGCCCAGACACGCACCGCCTACATTCCCGTAACAATGCAGCTTGAGCCCGACCGCATCCGTGTCACGGGTCAAAAAGGAGGCAGTCGAACGGCGTTGAATCTTTCAGAACTGGTGGCACAGGGCCTGCGGGCCGAGCTGATCACGCAGAGTTTTGTCACCGGGCAGACGGAGATCAATCTCGACTTCTATCCGTCCACGCCCGCAACACTCCATCCGGGCGTAACCGACCTTCCGGAAATCCCGACACGCCTGTCGACCGTCCAACGGGTGCAGGAAGAGCTCAGCCAACTCCCGCTAAGGGAGCTGGTCAACAATGCCGATGAGACGCTGCAAAGCTTGCGGCATCTGTCCGACAGACTTGATCAAGAGTTGCCGCCGTTGGTCGCAAACCTGAAAGTCACGGCGCAAGAGTCGACTCGTACTGTTGAGACTGCTGCTGGCGCGATTACTGATTTGCAACGCCGCGTCAACGACACGCTGACGCGTACCACGCAACTCATTACGACCGGCAACCGGCAGATAAATGAGCGTAGTGCCGATCTGCACGCTCTGCTCGTGTCGTCCGCGCGGGCGGCACGGCAGGCCAGTGAGACGCTGAACGACGTGCGGAGCCTGACGTCGAGCCGTAGCGAGACCCGCGCCAACCTCGAGTCAGCGCTACGAGATTTGGCAGCGACAGCGGCTTCGCTGCGCGGTCTCGCCAGCGACGTCGAACGCAACCCGCAACTCCTGCTGACGGGCCGCAGGCCATGAGCCGTGTGAAGGCAAGGGTCTTTCGTACGTTAGCCGTGATCCTTAATGTGTTGCTCACGACCTCATGTGCTTCGCCGCCACTTTCTCTCTACACACTCCAGCCAACGGATCTACCGACCGCAACTGTGCCGTTCAGCCGTCCAGGGGCTGTGATCGAGATCAGGCGAGTTATCCTTCCGGACTATCTCGATACCCAGGATATTCTCGTTCGCAATGGAAACACGTTGCAGCGCAGCCCTCATGGGCGATGGGCCAGCCGCCTGTCGATCGAGGTCACCCGTTATCTGACCGGGCTCCTTGCGGCCCGGCGTCCCAATGCGCTGGTCACAGATCAGCCGCAAGCTGCGATGCCAAACGACAGGATCCTCATCACGATCAGCAATCTCGATGTGACCACTGCGGGCCGCGCGACGCTGCAAGCAAATTGGACGATTGTTCCCCGCAATTCAGCACAGCCCATACGAGGCCAGCGGGCGCTGCTCACCGTCAACGGCCCAGTCAACACCGATCAGGACGTTGTGGTCTTGACGCAGGCTTTACTGACGCGGCTCGCTGACGCAATTGACATCGGCCACCTGCGATAACCGACGCCGATTGAGCGCATCGGCGCTCTGATTCCTGGTGGCGAGGCTGAAACGGCAGACGAGCCGGAGCCTCGTGCGTGTCCGCCTGTTGAACGTCGCGGTGTTTTTGCGGTTGCCTTGCGGGTGACCAGACCCGGAAAACCGTGTGGTCCAGGAAGTCTGGGCGGAGCACATGGCTGGATCTCCAATGCGGGGCTTCTGGCTGGCGGCCTCACTGCGGTGGTGGCGGTTTCGAGCGGTTGGCTCGACCTGAAGCTGATCGTTGTCCCGCAGCCGGGAGGCACCGCGTCAGCCGGCCTGTTTGCGGGTGCGCCGCGCGCCATGCGTGACTTCGGACTCACGCTGTTGGGGTCGGATCGCACCGCCGATCGCCTCGGCAGGCGGCTGCGTTTGCTAACCGCGATCATTGCGAAACTGGCGCACACCGCCGTCTTGCTGTTGGCACACTGGCGCAGGGCCGCCTTTCGGGCTGCGGCGTTGCATCAGCCTCGCGCGGGAACCCGTGTGTGAGGCCCCGATGGGCCCTGGAGCTGTTCGCAACTGACCGCGGCTGCTGGCGCCCCGAAACGCCATCATGTCACGTGCAGCACCGCCTTTCCGTCGAAGCTGCGGTCCAACAGTTGCCTGGCCACGGCGCCGACTTCGGCCCAGCCTGTCTCGATCTCAATCCTTGGCTTGAGCATGCCGCGCGCGATCAGCCCGGCAAGGATTGCCAGCCCTTCTGACGCCGGTTCCCTCTTGCGCAGCTCTGGAAACAGCACCAGCCCGTAGAGCCGGGAACCACCGGAGCGGAAAAACGCACCGCTGTCGAACGTCGCCTGCGGTGCCTCCGACACGCCGAATGTCACACATGTGCCGTCTGGCCGCAGCATCGTCAGGGCGGCGCCGAGCGCTGAACCGCCGACCGAATCAACGATCAAGTGATAGGGCCCGAACTGTGCCGCCGCACTCAGTTCAGGCGCAACGATCGTGCGTTCCCCGCACCATTCCGCCACCATTCGCTGCGCCCCTGCGTTGCGTACATGCCCATAGACGATCGCCCCGGAGGCAACAGCGAGCTGGCAGGCGAAGTGGCCGACGCCGCCTGAAGCTCCGTCGATCAGCACCTGCCGGCCCAGAAGCAGGCCACCCTGCCGCAACGCATGCAGAGCTGTCAGTCCGGCCACAGGCAACGTCGCTGCCTCGGCATCCGTGACTTGATCTGGCAGTGCGGCAACCGCGTCCTTCGGCACCCGGACCACCTCCGCCCATGCGCCGGAGGGCAATATGCCCACAACGCGCGTGCCGCTGGTTAGACCGCCGCCATCGGGAGCAGGTTCTTCAATTACGCCAGCAAAGTCCCAGCCAGGGCGCCATCCTGATTCAGCAGAACGGACCGCGCGATTCACCTCACCCCGATTAAGAGAGATTGCACGAACTCGGACCGTAACCTCGTCCCGATAGGTTGGTGCCAGCGGGACCGATTTGATGGCCAGCCGCTCCGGCCTGGCGCGATCAACGACAACAGCTCGTACATCAGGCATTCGTCATTCCTCCACTCATTGGATGGTTGCGATGGCTGGATCAATCGCGAACGCCATGGCGCAGCACGCGCCAACCGGTGTCGCGAGGAGCGCGCGACAAAGGACCTCCGTACGAGAGTTTGCTTCGGTCATGCGCTCAAAACAATGTACCGGCCCGGCAGAACGCTCGTTGTTTGGCCGGTCCGCATACGTCGAATGGCCACAGCTCGTGCCATGCCGGCTAAATCGGCGTTGCATTTCCGCAACTCGAGCCCAACCCCGACGGTCATTCTCAACGGATGGCGGCGACCGATTTTCGCGTGACGTTTTCGACGCGGCCGAGCAGGCGGCCGAACACATCGACCAGCGTGGCCCATGCATCGGGGGCCGTCCTGGCGCGCGACGCGATAAAGTTGGCGAGCCGTACCAGCACGCAGCCGTCTTTTTCTACTTCACTCTGAAAGCCCCGGTCTGCATAGATATCGGGCGCATCCCAGCCCGTGGGACCGATCGTCACAACACCAACGTGGACGCCATGCGTAGCCTCCATGGCCGCAGCATCCTGTTTGCAACCGTCGCCACCGATGCCGGTCAAGAGCCGTGGACTTATGCTGCCCCTGATGCTTCACCCGAACGTGGGGCAGGTGCGCGCCTGGCCAGATGAGGGCCTGATAGTTCAGCTCGCGGTCGCGACGGTGTATCGCGGTGCCATCAGGAACGACGGCAGAGGGCGCGTGACTCTGGTTCAGCTCCACGCCGCAACGAATACGTTCCAGCGGGCATTTCTTCGATCGCCATCGCGAACGCCTGGGACCTGCATTCGGTGTCGCCCATAGCGCCCGCTCCGCCACGCAGCCTGTCGCCTGGAATTACTTCTGCCGGGCGGCGGCATTGGCCGCCGAGGCGGCAGCCGATGTCCCCGTGGCAGACGCGGTTGCTGGCGCCGCGGGTGCCGACGGCGTCTCAGCCGCCGACGCGACGGCCGGGTTACCCGGCTCCGGCGCGAGCAGGTCAGCGATATTCACGTGGCAGACATACACAGTTGCCCACCAGGTCTTCGACTTGCTGTGCACCAGCAGGGGCACGAGATAGCCGTTCGCCGCCGCCGCGTGCTCCAGATGCTCGTCCACCGCCTTGGCGCTGGTGGCCGGCTGATCCCCGACCATAGTGATAACGTCGCCGGCGGTCAGGCCAAGTGTGTCTGCCTCTGAACCGTCTGCCACATGGTCAATTACCACCCCGGACGTTGGCTGCAGGTCGAAACGCTTACGCAGCGCCTGGTCGATATCGGCCAGATGCAGGCCCGTCCCTTCGGCGTGCACGCTGGCGACAGCTTTGGCACTGGCCAGGACCGATCCGCGCAGTGCCATCATGTGCGGCCAATCCGTGCCATGCAACGTCACCGTGCGGGTGTTGCCGGCGCGCCAGACGGAAACGGTAATCGGCACCTCCGACGGTGTAACCACGACCGAGCGCTCAACGGTGCGGGCATTGATTGCCGGCTCATTGCCAATCTTGGTGATCACGTCGCCCGGCACAAGCCCCGCGTGCGCGGCAGGACTACCTGGATCCACGCCGGCCACGATCGCGCCATGCGTCGCTTGGTCTCCGAAGGACTCGGCCAACATGGGGCTCAGATCTTGGAGCTCGAGCCCCACCCAGTTCGGATGTGCGATCACGGGATTCATTAGCTTCAGCGTGGTGATGGCGACGTCGTTCGATGGCAACGCAAAACCGATCCGATCGATCCCAACACTTTGTTGTTCGAGAGCAAGGCAGTGTCGACCCCAACCACCTTGCCGTCGCACTCAAGCAATGGGCCGCCCGAATTGCCAGGGTTGATGCTGGCGTCTGTCTGGATGAATTCGTCAATCGGCGTCTTCATCAAGTTCCGGCCTACGCCGCTGATCACGCCGGCACTGACCGATGTGCCAAGTCCGAGCGGATTGCCGATCGCGATCACGCGCTGGCCAAGCTGCACCCGATCGCTGTCGGCAAAGTGCAAGACCGGCAAGGTATGGCCCACATTGACCTTGAGCATTGCAAAGTCGATCAGCGACGAGGCGTCGATGAGTTGCGCTGGCACCTGCGTGCCATCGTGGAACGTGACGCGGATCATGGCGGCATTCTGGATCACGTGTCTGTTCGTGACGATGACACCCGAAGGATCCACGACAAACCCAGTGCCGACGAAAAGTTCTACTTGGTACTTGCCACTGGGACTATCCTCCGTCCCGGGGCTATCTTCCGTGCTGGAGCTATCCTCGGTATGGCCGGCCGGCAGGAGCTTGGCCACCCAGATATTGACAATCGCGGGCAAGGCGGGGGCGACGACGCTGGCGACGTCGCAATTTGTCGGCGCGGTGCTTGCCAGGGCCGGCGGGGTGCTTGCCAGGGCCGGCGGGGATTGCGCCATGGCGAGGAAAGCGTACGCCGCGGCGATAGCTCCCCAGCGGCGGGCGTCGAGTCTGGTTCGCATGGTGCTCCTCTCTCCCACGGTCGGGCCAAGCGGCTACGTTGCACGCTACGGCGTCGGTGGTTGCCGAATATGGTGCACCGCGGTGACGGACGCCAGTCCGGCCGCAGCCAGCATCGCGATAATTGCGTAGCCCTGTCATTTTAGCCTCGCTAAATCGTCGATCAGGGCCGATCTCTGCGCTTTTACCCATCGATACGGGAGTGACTGCAACTGGCCGTCTGCGCACCGGCACTTTGGCGATCAGCGGGGGCGAGGGGGTTTATTCCGGCACCAGCACAGCCGCTTCGCGGCGGTGTGTTATGCGGATCCTGCGGTTGCACGCAAGATCAGTCACCGATGAGCCCGGCTGACCGGCCGTTTCGGCAAAGCAAATCGATGGTCTGCCGCGTACTGGTTAATCGGACAAATAGTAGAAAACCGCCCGCTGGCCAAGCAAGCGCAACGTCGACAAGGCAAATGGGCGGGGCCGGTTCCAGCTCAACATAAACGTTATTCGAGCCCGACGCCCGCCCAGTCTCAGATTAACCTAGCAACACGACGGCCGGCTTTATCAGAGTAACCGGCGTCCACCTTTCGCTGCCCAGCTAAGCAACCTTCCGCGCCGCGATGGCTGCCCGCGGGGCTTGTTGCCATAAGCAATCGACGCGAGCGAAGCCGGCCTCCTCGAGCATATGCGTGTTGCACACCAAGCCACCGATTTCGTCGAAAAAAAGATCATAGTCGAGGAACAACCCGGCCGGCCGCAGCACGCTTGCGACGCCACGGTACGCAGCAGCGATGAGCGGCTTCTGCAATAAATTATGGATCGCGATCGCCGAGACCGCGAGATCGAACGGGCCATGTCCAAGGCTGACCACCCGATCGACCCAACTCCGATCAGTGAGGTCGGCCAAAACGTAGGTGATGCGTTCACCATACCCGACAAGCCGCTTGCGTGCTGCGGCGAGCATCGGTTCCGAATAATCCTGCAGCGTTACGCGAGCGCGTGGAAACACGGCCAATACTTCCTCGGTCGTCACGCCATACCCGCCGCCTATATCGATTACCGAAAACTCAACGTCGCGTGCGCTACCGGCATGGCTCAGCATCGCCTGCAGCTGTTGCCGGCGCTCCGCATCTCGGCTCTGGTCGCGGGCAATCCACCAATCGACGTAATCGCTCGAATGCCAATCGTGCTTACTCGCCGAGCGCTCAGTCGTTGACATCGCCATGGTTGCCTTCTCCGACCCCGTGGTAATCCCGTGTATTGAATGCGCACGTGGCGCGCGTTGCAAGCGCGATTGGCGCCAATTAGGGTCAGCGTGACCCCCCAATTAGCGTCAGCGTGACCCCCCCCGTTGAGTCAATCGTCCTGCTAGGCTCGTGATCCGTCAGTCATCAGCCGAAATCCCCACTATTTGTGGCCCGGAGCTTCGGTTTCGGTCGCCAGGGTCGGGGCGCCGAGCGCGCCGGTCAGAACCGGAGAGCGAATGTACTGAGCCGCTCGTGGCACGTGTGGCCGCCAACACGCTCAGTGTTCCCCCTCGGTCTTGGCGGCGAGGCGTTTGGCCAGACGATGGACATCGATTACCACCCGCTCATGGACACCCTTGCCGATTTCGTCGACCTCGTCGTGCGCGGTTACCGAAAAGACGATCCGCCGACCCTCGACGCGGGTGACTTCCGCATCTGACGTCACGCGCTGTCTGGCCGGCGTCGCCGTGACGTGACGGATGTCGACCGCCGTCCCCACGGCGGTCTCGCCAGGCTCCAGATAATCACGAATGGCGTTCAGCGCGGCATTCTCCATGGCCATAATCATCATGGGCGTTGCGAGCACCGGCGGCAGCATCGCATCCTTGAACTGGTTGGCCAGGTGCCGCGGCTCGACGATGAACGTGAAACGTCCCTTCGCCCCCAGCGGAATAGCACGCATGTCTCCCTCCAGGCGCATTCCCCAGCCCAAATAGCTAGCCACAAAGCACTGCAAACTGCCAGAACGAATGAGTGGTACAGCGATATCGGCTTTCCGGTGTTGCGCCAATCGCAAATCAGCGGATCGCGTAACTTCCTGGAATCAGGCACCAGAGGCCCAGCAACAGCCCCGCCATCGCAGGCACAGCGAAATCGTGCCGGGTCACTGGATCAGAATGAGCGCCAGCCCGCGTCGTTCACCGCATGTTGCTTGGCCACCTGGGCGACTCCGTTCTGGAGCCGGTCGAAAATCACCTGACCGGCCGTCTCGGCAAAGCAAATCGATGGTTTACCGCGTAGTGGTTAGTCGGACACCTGGTGGAAAACAGCCCGCTGGCGACGCAACCGCAGCGTCGACCAGATAAACGAGTGGGGCCGGTCTCAGTTTCAAAAACAAACGTTTATTCGACACCGACGCCCACCCAGTCTCACATTGCCGTAGCAGAATGACGACCAGCTAATCAGAGTCTCGCAATGAGCGTTCACCCGCCGACACGACGCAGGTGGTGCTCGCAGTTTACACCGCTTCCCCCTCACCACTCAGGATGAATGCGTTCTAGCCGGTCTCCATGGGCAGGTCGGGCTGCGTAGCCCATTCCGATAGCGACGCGTCGTACAATCTGACGTTCTCGTGCCCCAGCATCACCAGTGCAAGCGCATCGGCACTGGCGGCAATTCCGCCCCCACAATAGGTGATCACCGGCCGGTCCATCGCACCCACATCGGCAAATCGACGGCGTAGTTCGTCGGGCGAGAGGAACTCGTTGGTGTCGGGGTTGAGCAGATGCGCGGCCGGCAGGTTGACGCTGCCGGCGATGCGGCCGGGACGCCCGTAGCTGTTACCGCCGCTGCCGGTATGCTGTTGCGGCAGCAATGCGTTCAACATGCACACCTCGCCGTCGCCAACGGTTGAGAGGACCTCGTGCTTGTCGACCATCAGGTCACGTGTTCTTCGCACGGTAAAGTTGCCCTCCGGGCGGGGGCGTGCTGCACCGGTTTCCACCGTGCGTCCCTCGCGCGTCCACTTTTGCCAGCCGCCGTCCAGGACGGCGGCGTTGTCGAAGCCGAACACACGCAACAGCCACCACAGTCGCGTCGCCCACCACGGATTCGCGGTGCTATAGCTCACAACGCGGTTCGCGTCGCCCATTCCGAAACGACGCATTGCAGCGGCGAAGTCCTCCGGCGACTGACACATAAAGCGAAATCGGTGCGTGATGTCAGAAACATCGCGCAACATATCGATGAATTGCGCCCCTGGGATGTGGCCCTTTTCGAAATCCTCGCGCGCAGGAACCACCTCATAGGTGATCTTCGGATCAGGCAGCAAATGGGTCGTGCAGTCGAAGACCAGCAGGTCCGGATCGTGCAGATGCTCCGCCAGCCAGCTGGTCGTGACGAGGTGCTCCGGATGCACGAAGTCAGTCATGGTCGCTCCTCCCAAGCGTCGATCATGCTCGCTCATGTGTTTGCAATGGCGTTGTCGTCGTGCCCGCCCCCTTTGCGGAAACTCGCGCCGCTCCAGCAACCTGTGGATCGAAATCACCCAGCTGCAGCGCGTGCTCCGGTAGCCGGAAGCGCAAGCTGCGGAAGACCGTAGGCTCCCCCGCGGAAGACGCGGCGTTGGGCCGTCGCTCTTGCTCCTGCGCCTGCAAAACGTTCGTGCCGGATCACGCTATTTCTGTCCCCGCGCGGAAAGCTGCACCAGTCGCTGCCGGTTGTCGACCTCGTCCACGGTGATGCCCACCAATCTGTGGCGATCCAGATCCGTCAGTGCACGAACGCTCGTGCCTGATTTCGGGGCACAGACGCCGGCTAGTTTGCCTAACCGCGCGAGGCAAAGTAAATTGAGGGTCTACACGCGTACTGGTTAGTCGGACCCATGCTAGAAAACCGCCCGTTAGCCAAGCGAGCGCAACGCCGACTAGGTAATGGGCGGAGCTGGTTCCAGTCGCAAGATAAACGTTTATTCGAGGCTGACGCCGACCCAGTCTCACATTAACGCACCAGAATGACGGCCAGCTTGACCAGAGTCTCACAATTAGCGTTCACGTGACATCAGAGTCTGAGCTGGGTGCAGCAACTGATGGTCGTGGCACAAGGGCAGAACCACGCTATTCACCGTCAACCCTGCTGATGCGGTGCGTGCTGTTGTATCAATGAATGGCAGCTCGGAAAATCATGGACCTGCTCCTGGCGCTTCGCACCTTTATCCGCGTGATCGAGACCGGCTCCTTTGCCGCGGTCGCGCGCGAGACCAACACCAATCACTCCTCGGTAACGCGCCATGTTGGTGCTCTGGAGGAGCACTTCGGCGCACGTCTGTTCCAGCGGACCACCCGCCGCCTGAGCCTAACCGAGGATGGCCAGGAACTGCTGCAATACGCACAACGCATGATCCAGCTCGAGCAGGAGCTAGAAGGCGCCCTGGGTCGGCAGCGCACCTCTCCGAGCGGCCTGGTCCGTATCGGCGTCACGACCGCGGGGGCCATCCTGATGACCCCTCGGCTGCGCGGCCTAATCGACGACTATCCCGCGCTGTCCATCGAGCTCGTCGTGCGGGACCAATTGGGTGACCTCATCGAGGAGCGGCTGGACGTCGCGTTGCATGTCGGTCAACCGCCGGATTCGTCGCTGCTGGCACGTCGGGTGGGCGCTTTTGGCCGCGTCTTGGTCGCCACCCCCGCCTATCTCGAAAAACGAGGCGCACCGCTGCGACCAGCCGACCTGGCGGCCCATGATTGCGTCATTCACGAATACGGGCCCGAGAGCACCCAATGGCACTTCAAGGGCCCCGATGGCCCGGAGACGATCCGGGTCCAGGGCCGCTTCCACGCCAACAACGCCGCGGTCGTGCGGCGCGCCGTGCTGGATGGGTTTGGCGTCGCCATGGTCCCGGAAGCGCTGATCGTGGACGACGTGCGGTTGGCACGACTGTATCGGCTCCTGCCTGACTACCAGACGGAACGCCTTCCGGCCTTTCTGCTGTACCCCTCGCGGCAGCACCTGCCACCCCGCACGCGGGTCGTCATTGAGGCGATCGCGCGAGAAACGGCGAAGATCGCCACACGACTGGCTGACGACGACGTTTGGGGCAGCAGCAGCGACTGGGTGTGGTTGGTCTGATGGATCTGGTTCACCCTCGTTAGGTCCGGGTCATGCTGCATGACGTTCGGATCGGTCCGAGCCGGTAGGTTTCACCGCGTAGCAAACCGACCATCGGCACAGAGGGCCTAGAGGAAAGGGCCGGCTTGAACCTGACTTTAGCGACCGGTCTAGGGTCGCCGGAGGCCCAACGCCGGTCCGCGGCCGCAGGTCGGCAGCGTGCGCACCGTGCTCGGCTGCCTGACAAGGCATGCTTGGCGTTGCTGTTCACGGGCGCGTCGCAGTGGCGTCGCCGGGCCGCCGCCCACGCAGTCTTGCGCTGGATTGCTCCACCTCCCGGGGTCGAGGTGACGCAAAAAAATGGCGGCGCCAATGCGCCGCCAAGTTTAGGGAGGAAACGTCCAAGAAAGCAGACATCGCGGTGTGAAACCGCGTTGCTGCGCCGCACAATGTAGCTGTCTGATCGTTCGTGTTCAAGCAAAATACTGCACTGCAGCAATGCCAAATCCGCTGGACAGCCGCGCGAGCGCCCGGTAGGAGGCTCGGCAGCTGAGTTTAGGTGTGAGGAAACCGCGCTACGCCCTGCCATTTTTGGCGGGGCGTTGACGTTTTGAGGGCAGAGTGGCCCGCGACTGCTGGATCGCAAGCAGATTAGCCTCACCCTGGCCGGCTCGGGACGCCCAGACCACCGTGCGCGCACTTTTCCACTCACCATTGGTCCCGGCGCTGGATGATAGGAGGAGGCAGTACCGAGGGCTGTCCGGAAATTCCGAAGCGGCCGCCAATGAACACAATAGGCCCCGGCCCGTGCCGCCCGGCGGGAATCGGACTATGGTCTGCGCGATGTCCGAAACTGCCCATCACCTGAGCAAGGCCCAAGCGAGAGCCCTCTGGCTGCGTGCCCAGCGCCTCGATTGCTCCGACCCATTCGGCGCGGGACCGGCGGCGACAGCCGCCGCGGTCGCGCAGCTGGGCTATGTGCAAATCGACACGATCAACGTGATCGAACGCTGCCACCACCACATCCTGTGGGCGCGCATTCCGGCCTATCGGCGTGCCGACCTGCGGCAGGCGCAGTCCGTCGACAAGAGCGTGTTCGAGTACTGGACGCACGCGCTGTCCTACATCCCAACCGCGGACATGCGCTTCTTCATTGGTGCGATGAAGCGCCACCACGCCGAACCGCGCACATCGTTTGCATCCGTCACGACGGCCGAGATGAGGAAAGTCCTACGCCTGGTTCGGGAGAACGGTGGGCTGACGATCCGCGACATCGACGACGACGTGCTGGTCGAGAAAGAGCATCTATGGGCGAGTCGCAAGCCCTCGAAGCGCGCGTTGCAAATGGCATTCTACAGCGGAGTGCTGACGATTAGCGAGCGCAACGGCATGCTGAAGACCTACGCATTGATGGACCGGCATTTCGGATGGGAAAAGTCGCCGAAGCCGGCTTCTGCAAACGAGACGACAGGCTATCTGTTAGACCGCGCGCTGCGCTCCCAGGGCGTGGTGAGCCTCGATTCAATCTGCCATTTGAACGCACCGGCGAAACCCGCGGTACGACAGGCGATCGAAGCCCGCGTGCGGCGCAAAATGCTGGTGCCGGTGACAGTCGAGGGTGCTGAGAAGCAGGCCCACTGGGTGCGGCCGGAGGCGCTCGGTACGGCGGGTAACGAAGAGCCTGCAGGGGCGCTCGTGCATATCCTGTCGCCCTTCGACCCACTGATCATCCAGCGCAAGCGGACGCATCTGTTCTTCGATTACGAGCATCGGTTCGAGGCCTATGTGCCGAAGGAGCGGCGCGTGTTCGGATATTTCGCCCTTCCGGTTCTCGCGGGTGACACGATCGTCGCTGCGATCGACCTGAAGACTGAACGCAAAGCGCGCCGCGTCGCGATGCAGAAATGGACCTGGTTGGCCGATGGCCCGCGAGCCGCGCTAAAGCGCCGTATCGAGGAGGCGCTGCACCGTTTCGAGGCGTTCCAGCTGGCGGACCTGCAGCCCCAAGTCGGCGAAACCGAAGACGCAGCGATCCCGGCTGAAAATAATCCCGCAATGAGCAGCGCCGAGTCCGATCAGCCGATGCCTGCCACCGCTTGGTGAACACTGCGCTTGTGAGGCGCATCCCGGGCGTCCTGCTCCATCGCAACCGTGGTCTTGCACCGCCCACTCCTCGGTTTCTGCGTTCTCGCAGTGGATCACCTCGATTTTGCGGATCGCTCCTCACCAGCCTTAGCGCTATTTTCTAAGGCCGTGTTCGCATACAGGCACGAGTTGCGTCTCACCTCCGCCGCCACCGCATTCTTCGCATCATGGGTGCAGTAATCTCTCGAAAGAAGAGTCCTCCGTACCGCCCGATCAGCTCGGGCATCGGCGCCATGTGCGGACAGCCCCGACAGGCCGCCATGCGCACCAAGCCAGCCAGAGTGCGCCGCAAAAACGAGCGTCGGGGACTGTGATCGGATGCGCCATTGCGCATTTCCGTTCTACAAGTCCTTTAGAAGGTTCTGGTGCGATTTGCTGGCTGCCCCAACCTCGCAGCCATCCAGTGCAAGTGTTAGGATGCGGAATGGATACAGCGATTGGCAACGAACGGGGGAGTTCGGATGAAATTCGGGGTTTTCTACGAGATGCAATTGCCGCGGCCGTGGGGACAGAATGACGAGCGGTGGCTCTACCAGAATGCTCTCTCGCAGGTAGAGCTCGCCGACAAGCTCGGCTACGACTACGCGTGGGAGGTCGAGCATCACTTCCTGGAAGAGTATTCCCACTCTTCACAGCCTGAAATCTTCCTCGCCGCGGCCAGCCAACGGACCAAGCATATCCGTCTCGGCCACGGCATCATCCAGCTCACCACCAACCATCCCGCCCGTGTCGCCGAGAAGGTCGCCAGCCTCGACCTGGTGAGCAATGGCCGCGTCGAGTTCGGTATGGGCGAGGGCGGCAGCATCACCGAGATCGGCCCGTTTGACCGGGCGATGGAGGAGAAGCGGCCGGTCTGGGAGGATGCGGTTCGCGCCATTATGCCGATGTTCAAGGACGGCGGGTGCGAGTATGACGGGCCGTATTTCAAGTTCCCGCTGCGTAACGTGCTGCCGAAGCCGGTGCAGAAGCCGCATCCGCCGCTCTGGGTCGCTTGCTCGCAGCTCGAGACGATCGAGATGGCGGGCCGCCGCGGCATTGGCGCGCTCGGCTTCCAGTTTCTCAGCGCCGACATGGCGCATGCCTGGGTGCACGCTTACTACAATTCGTTCATCAAGCGGCAGGAAAAGCTCGGCAACTATCAGAGCAACTGCAACATCGCGATGGTCAGCTACTTCATGTGCGCCGAGACCGACGAGGAGGCCCGGCGCCGGGCGGACGGCGTGACATTCTTCCAATTCTCGCTGGCCTACTACAGCGGGTCGCGGAACCGCGTGCGCGCAGCGCCGGGCACGGTGAGTCTTTGGGACGAGTACAACAAGTGGAAGCGCGAGAACCCGGAGGCGGCGGATCGCGCGCTGCGGGGCGGTCTGATCGGCTCGCCCGATACCATCCGCCGTAAGCTGCACCGCTTCAAGGAAAGCAACGTCGACAGATCATCTTGCTCAATCAGGCGGGGCGCAACACGCACGAGCACATCTGCGAAAGCCTGGAGCTATTCGCCAAGGAGGTCATGCCCGAGTTCCACGCGCTGGAGCCCGGGCACCAAGCCTGGAAGCAGAAGGTACTGTCGGGCGAGATTCAGCTTGAGGACATCGATACCACGCCCTTCAAGGAGCGGCAGGGCGTCGGTAAGGGCGTTACGATCGACAGGCTGGTAGCGGTGAACTAGTGCTCACGGAGCGGGTTCTCTGGTCGACAGGCCTATGCCGTGCTGCCGATAACGCTGAGACGGAGATCAATGGAACATCAACCAGCTGGGTGTGCCCCTGGCTTGAGAAAGCGCCGCTGAAGGAGAGAATCCGGGACGACACGCTGCCATTAATGTGAGGTGCGCCAGCACAAACCGGCAAGGAGTAAGCGCTGAAGGTCCGCCCCGATGAAGGACTAGCGACCCACATCGGCCCCCGAGCCGTGCGCCGGCACCCGCGAGAGTGACGGCGAAGCGTCGGAACGGGAGCGCATAGGCCAGCTACGGAGCCGCGAAAGTAACGTAGTTCCGAGTACCGACGTGGTCTCATACGGGGGGAGGCGGTATGTGCGGGCGCGAAAGCGCGACCGCCCGCTCAACTCGGCGTAGTCTGAGACCCTGGCATGTGCGGCCGCTCCTTGAGCGGGCGCCCGGAGACCTCGAGTTTAGCCCGCGAAAGGACACCGTAGGCCCGCATCGGCCAGACGAGGAGTCCGATGATGCACGAAGCCGAGGGGTCTCACTCTGGCATAGTAGCGACGAATCCGACGAACATACCCAGGCGACCGGTGGCGGAGCCGATGGATCGAAGGCCAGGGACCAAGGGAAACGGTGTGCCGCAGAGTGGGGCAGATCAAGCAGTCGTAGCATTGAAGGCCCTGTAACGGGGGCTGGAGCGAACAGGCCGTCCAACCGCGTTGCTACGCGACGAGCTCGGCGCGCGAACCGGGGATGACGACACTGACGGCGGCGTCGGGCCGTCCCGGGGGGAGCAGGTGCGGGTTTCCGCGATTTTGCCAGATCACCACGGCGTCGGAGGTGTCCGGGCCATAGCCGAGCTCGCCGGGATCGTAGGGGATCTGAGCGGCATAGCGGCGCTCCAGAGCGGGCGAAGCGTCCAATATACCGGCGAACACGGGGTTATAATAAACTATGTAAAGTGTGCGTGGGCTCTGCCGAAGAGGTGCTTCGATGTTACGCAGAAGCTGTCCAATGAGTGGCCCGTCGAACGGGTTGTAAAGAAAGACGACGAGACTTTCTGCCGGCAGGCGGTATTTTGTGGCGTCTGCCGTGACTACATTTATTCTGGTTCGATCCGGATAGGCATTGGCCAAGATGCCGGCGTTGCGCCGTGCGATGAGCGCGAGTCCCGGCGACACCTCAACGCCGGTTATCGCCGGAAAGCCAAACTCAGTGGCGACGAGCAACGGCCTGCCCTTGCCGCAGCCTAGGTCGAGGAAGTGGCACTGATGCGGCTCGGGTATGGCGGCGAGGGCCTTGCGAATAATCCCAGGCTGCGCCCCCGCGTAGCCGTTCTCGACAGTGAAACCGAGCAGAAAACCGGGCACAAAGCCGCTGGTATCAACGCCGTGCAGCTGGTCGAACGGATGTTTGCGACCCCACTCGGTTTGATGCCGACCCCTGCGCGATTCATAATATCCGATCAGGACGGGGCCAGCGAGCCGAGTAAACCATGGAATGCTCATTGCCACCCGGATGGTGCGACGCGCAACTACCTTGAATCCCACAGCCGAACACTCCACCAGCCCGCAACAACCTGCCGCGCCTAGCGCGCACCCTCCCACCGGACAACGTTTCCTGAGGGGCGGAAACTAGCGGCTGTCCCATGCCTGGTGCGCCATTCGACCAACCGGCACGACGTGGCGCGGTGCACACAGCAGGCCGATAAGCTCGACAACGGCCTGTCTCACCCCGCCCCGAGACGAGGCCGTTAGCCGATCGCCAAGACCGCCATGTCCCTTGCCGAGCGGCAGCGTAAACGTCGCTGGGTTATCGGGCTGACGCGAGGCGTCGGGAAAATGACAAATCTGTGACGTAGGTCGCAGACCAGATGTGCGCCCGTCGGCTCTGCTGTGTCCGAACAGGGGGGGAGCACCACGATGACAACGCAGCTGCGACTGACGATGCGCTGGGAGATTGACCCGCAGAGCAACCGGCCCGTAGCGCAATGGATTGCTGATCCGGTTGTCTATCGGTCCGACGCGATCCGCTGTGATTCGCCTTTCTCAATGGAAGGAGGGGAAGGCGTTGGCACTTCCGAGCAACGGCAACTCGCGGCGTAAGCGTCGGATAAAAGGCGAAGCGCGCACCCGGCTCGCACGCGGGCTAGCTTGCGCTCCGCGGCCCCCCAGTCGCTTCGCGCAAAGGGCGAGCTTCCTTGCGTGCGGTGAGCCTGCAACAGACGCAGAGAGACGAGGGCCATCGTAGAGAGCCAACCTCGGATCCCCGGCGCCCTCGTCTCCCGCACGGCCGACGTTACCCGGGGGCACCCAATCCGTTAGTGGTTAGGCGACCGACCGTGTTCGGGCATGGCGCGGATCGCCTCAGCCAAAATCGCCGACAGCATGATGTGGACCATCGGCGAGCTCTTTGCGGACTAGCTACTCACGAACGCGACACGTTCTCCAGCGTCTCGGCAAAGCGAGTAACTTCAGGCATGTCGTCGAACCGACGACAATAGATCAGACCGCGCGTCCGGGCGAAGATCGCGGCGATTGAATTGGTCGAGGTCTGATTGCCCGGCTGATGCTGCCGATAGTGCCGCGTCACTGTTCCTTGTGGCGCCTAGCTCTCCACCGTGTTGCCGGCGGCGACAGCAGCACACTCGTTCCCTCCAGGATGTTGCGGATGGTGCCGTTTGCCCTGCGATATATCCGCTCAGATTGAACTCGCGCACCCGGGCCTCATCCGGGGTGATCGTGGCGCATTTCACACCTACGTCATACTCGGCGATGGCATGCGCCGCGTCCACGGTGGCCATTCCGGCGAATTCGGCACCGGATCACGCTCCAAACCGGCAGGTCTTCACGCCGCAAACCGGCACCCCGACCCACTGCAGTCCGGCACCGCATCACGCTCCAATCCGGCAGGTGATCACGCTGCAAACCGGCATCTCGGAATGCCGGTTCACGGCGCGTTCTCGGCCCCGGGAGAGGATGCCGGCGAGGACCGCCCCCGCTTGTCCTTCGCGCACGCTGATGCGACAAGGCGACGAATTGCGATTTTGTGGATAGTCCAACTCAGCCAAAACCCGCCGGCGCGCAGAGGTGCAAGCATGTCAGATCTGGAAATCGTTTGGACAAAGGTCGATGAAGCTCCGGCGCTCGCGACGTTCTCCCTGCTGCCGATCGTGGAAGCCTTCCTCGGAACGGCCGGCGTCACGATGAAGCTGAAGGACATTTCGCTGACCGGCCGCATCCTCGCCAATTTCCCCGAGAAACTAACGCAATCGCAACGGATCAATGACGAACTCGCCGAACTTGGCCAACTCGCGATGCGGCCGGAGGCCAACATCATCAAGCTGCCCAACATCTCCGCCTCGATCCCGCAGCTCAAGGCCGCGATCAAGGAACTGCAAGACAAGGGCTATGACGTGCCGGACTATCCTGACAACGCCACGACGGACGCCGAGAAGGATATCCGCTCGCGCTACGCCAAGGTGCTCGGCAGCGCCGTCAACCCTGTGTTGCGCGAGGGCAATTCGGACCGCCGCGCCGCCGGCGCCGTCAAGCAGTACGCGCGCAACAATCCGCACAGAATGGGCGCCTGGAGCCCGGACTCCAAGTCGCATGTGGCGCACATGTCGGGCGACGATTTCTATGGCTCGGAAGTTTCCGCCACCGTTGCGGCGCCGACGGATGCCCGCATCGAACTGGTTGGGACGGACGGCACCGTCACAGTGCTGAAGGCGAAGACGCCGCTGCAGGCCGGTGAGATCATTGACGCGGCGACGATGAGCCGCAAGGCGTTGCGCGCCTTCCTGGCCGAGCAGATCGAGGCGGCGAAGAAGGACGGCGTGCTGTTCTCGCTGCACCTGAAGGCGACCATGATGAAGGTCTCTGATCCCATCGTGTTCGGGCATGCCGTTTCGGTGTTCTTCGCAGACGTGTTCAAAAAGCACGAAACCACGCTGAAGCGTCTTGGCGTCAATCCCAACAACGGTGTGGCCGAACTGCTGGCGAAGATCGACGCGCTGCCGGACGCCGAACGGGATGCGATCAAGTCCGATATTGCGGCCACCTATGCGCACCGCCCCGGCCTCGCCATGGTCAATTCGGATCGGGGCATCACCAACCTGCACGTGTCGAGCGACGTGATCGTCGACGCTTCGATGCCGGCGATGATACGCGAATCCGGACGCATGTGGGGCGCCGACGGCAAGCTGCATGACGTGGACGCCGTGATCCCCGATCGTTCCTACGCGCGGATTTACCAGACAGTCATTGAGGATTGTAAGGTGCACGGCGCCTTCGACCCCCGCACGATGGGCGATGTGCCAAACGTGGGGCTGATGGCGCAGCAGGCCGAGGAATACGGATCGCACGACAAGACGTTCGAAGTTCCCGCGGGGGGAACAGTGCGCGTCGTCGCCGATGACGGCACAGTGCTGTTGGCACGCCCTGTGGAGACCGGCGACATCTTCCGCATGTGCCAGGTCAAGGACGCGCCGATCCAGGACTGGGTCAGGCTCGGGGTGCGCCGCGCGCGCCTC
>Ga0123356_10001461_pt1 | contig 26038 bp, 20 predicted proteins | sample TergutEmb28metaG_2_FD_92546 | JGI IMG/M metagenome (GOLD analysis project Ga0123356, IMG submission 92546) | Embiratermes neotenicus P3 segment gut microbial communities from Petit-Saut dam, French Guiana - Emb289 P3 | ecosystem: Host-associated > Arthropoda: Insects > Digestive system > Gut ...
AATAATATACCGCGGGCATACGTGAACATAATCGCCGATTATGGCTATTACTTGGTTGACAATAATTTATACAAACAACACCTGCAAACCCATGAAAAAGAAATCATATTTTATGATGTTAAACGTATGGCAATCGCCGATAACACCTTGTTTGTCTATTCTAAATTCGATTATGAAAACAACGATTATGAGTTGTTCTATCTCAAGGACGACACTTGGGTTGAAATACCTCATACTGCCTTTTTAAGAGGAGACCTCGAAACGGAAAACTATTTCCTTGTATACAAAAGCCTCGGTTTTGTTATGGGTAATTGGGAATGGGCAGAGCAATACGCCATACTAAAATCCGACTTTTACGCAGGCATTGACACATCTTTTGAAATTTCTCCGCCCGATTGAAACAATTTCGTCATCTGAGTTGTATCTATATAAAGGCGGTGGCTAATTATATGAAGCGGATAATCGTTATCCCGTTATTGCTGTTCTCGTTATTCTTGTCCTCCTGTACCGAAAGTAATACTGATACGGATTTTATCCGTTTAGGATTGGAGTCTGTTTTTAACGATACTGTGATATACTCAATCAATGGTGTGGTTCACATTATGGACGTGACTACAGGTGCGAATATGCCTATATGTGCTCGCCCAAACTGCAATCACGATGACGAGTTTTGCAGTGCACGGGCAGTCGGGGCAACGTCCTTTATTCACGGCAACAGCCTGTTTCTGCTGCTTTTACAAGAAGGTGGAATCAGCCTGTACAAAGGCGACCTTAACGGAGGTAATCGACGGCGTGTTTTCACCATTGATACGCCCGAAAAAACCGATGAAACCATCTATAGAATTCACACAAAAAGTAATTCATCATTGTTTTCGGACGGCAAGTTATATTTCCTTGTACAAACGAGTTTTATGGAGCTAACGGATATTGGAACATGGGAACAATCGAACCTCCACAAGCACACAGTTTACAGCTATGAATTTGCAAGCGACACCCTTACGACAGTCTATGACACAGATTTCGCACTTAGGGCTGAATGGCAAATCCGCTCAGTGTCTGAAAGAGCCATTTCTTACACCATGAGCTATAACACTGATGAAAATTTGGAAAACATAATCATAGAACATGGCTATATTGACAGGAAGAGCAGTTCGACAATTGCAATTCACACCATAAACGAGCTTGTTATGAGTTCGGCAGACTTTGTTCAAGTTCACAATGATTATTGCTATTACATTAAAAACGGAAACTTATACCGCCGCAGTCTGCTCACCGATAATAATGAACTGCTTTTCGAGGAGGTGTTGCACTTGGAAATATTCGACGATACCCTGTTCGTGTATACGGGTACGGATTGGTCAGAAACGGGATATTCTTTCATGAGAAACGGCGAGTGGTTTAAATCCGATATGAGTTATAGAATTTATGGCGAAACTAAGAGTTATTTCCTCGGGGTTAATAACAGTTATAAGGCAATACTAAAATCCGACTTTTACGCAGGCATTGACACATCTTTTGAAATAATGGAGGCTGAATAACATGCTAAACTTAACCAACATCAACAAACACTACGGGAAGAAACACGCTTTGAAAAACTTCACAAAGCAGTTCAATGCGGGGATTTACGGGTTGCTCGGCCCTAACGGTGCGGGTAAGTCCACCCTCATGAACATTATCACCGACAACATCGGAATGGACAAGGGCGGGACTATCGAGTTTAACGGTAAAAGCATTTATGAATTAGGCGGGGATTACCGTGAGAAAATTGGGTTCATGCCACAGCAGCAGGGTATTTACGAAACCTTTACCCCTATTCGGTTTTTGGGCTACGTTGCTGCATTAAAAGGACTATCGAAAGCACAAGCAAGGGAGCAAATCCCCGAAGTACTAAGGCAGGTGGAATTGCTTGACGTGGCGAAAAAGCACATAGGCGGCTTCTCCGGCGGAATGAAACAGCGAATTCTGATTGCACAGGCACTTCTCGGTAATCCGGAGCTGCTGATATTAGACGAGCCGACCGCAGGGTTAGACCCACGCCAACGAGTGATAATCCGTGAACTAATCGCAAAATATTCAAAAGACAAGACGGTGCTTGTATCAACGCATATTGTTTCCGATATAGAAACAATTGCTGATGAAATTCTGATGATTAAACAGGGTGAGCTAATCAAAAGCGGAAGCGTTAAGGAACTGACAGTCGGCTTCAGCGGGCTTGAAGCCGTATACATGAAATATTTTGAGGATGAGAATTATGACAATATTCAAAAACGAGCTGTATAAGATTTTTACCGATAAGCTGATTGTGTTTTTGCTTGCCGCCTTGCTTTGTGCATATGCGGTGTTCTCGATATTTAACTCGGCAGACGAGTTTATTTCAGATAGCATGTACAGGCAAATCAGTAACGAATTATCGGGAAAAACAATGTCCGAAAAGCATGAATATCTTGAGGAAAAAACATTCGAGTACAACATTTACGATATGCTTGCATGGGCTATGGACGATTATAAGGGGCTGTTAAACGACCCCCGTGCTTTTGAATACATAACCAGCTTTCAAGAGCAGGGCTACGGTTTACAGCATTCGTGGGAGCTTTATTTGTATAAGCAGCTTTACGAGAGAGAATTAGCCGCCTGTGAAGCTATGTATGACTATCCCGAATTCCTCATTAGTATAAAATCGCAGTCAGAATCAATGCTCAGAATGTCCATCTTCGTAAAACCGGGCACATTCGAGTATAAGAACATTGAACGTACTCCGTCTGCTTATGATTCCTTAACAGGAACACAGCCGGAATACTATCCGTCACAAGGAATCAACCAATTATTAAACAGCTACGTCGCAGATATAATGTTGGTTTTACTCGTGATTATAGCGGCGATGAAGCTGTTCTGCGAGGAAAAGCGAACCGGAATATCACGGCTGACTATGTCGATGAAAAACGGCAGGTATACGCTTTTTGTCGGAAAAATCGCCGCAGTATTTACATTCACGGCAGTTATGGTAATTGTATTCGTTCTGGCGGGTGCAGTTATTGCGGAATTGAAATATGGGTTAGGCGATTTGAACAGGCAGCTTCAATCAGTCCAAGGCTTTATGACGGCGAATATCAATGTAACGGTTATGCAGTATTTACTGATGTTCTCATTCACGAAAATTCTTGCGATATTTCTAATCGCCCTTGCTACGGTTTTGTTATGCGTAACTCTCGGTAACGCTACATTAATCTACGGCGTTCTTGCGGGAATTGCGGGAGTGTTCTTCCTGTTATACACACAGATTACCCTAACGTCATACCTTGCACTTCTCGGGAGGATTAACCCTATCGCATTTATCGAGGTCAACGGGATTTTCATGAATTATTATAACTTTAACATATTCGGCGAACCGGTTAATATTATCCCCCTGTCCCTGATTGCGATTGCTGTATTAATAATCGTGCTGTTCATATCATCCATGTTGCTTTTCCCGAAATACAGCGGATATAGAGAACTGTCGCTTATTCCGACAGGTAAGAAACTAAGAATATCCTCCAACCTGCTCGGTCATGAAGCGTATAAAATCCTCGTAGGGAACAAGGCGGCGATTATACTGATTGTCCTTGCGGTAATGGCATATAACAGCTATACCTCGTTCAGCGAGTTCTATTCCGCCGAGGAAATGTATTACCGTAATTACACCACAAGAACAGCGGGGTACACAGTTCCCGACGCCGAATTGTTTATAGCAGACGAGCAGGCATACTTCGATAAAATCAACGAGGATAAGATGGAGCTCATGAACGCCTATCTAAACGGCGAATTATCCGAAATACAATACAGCACAGCCAACGCTTTATTAACACAGGCAGAGGCAGGGATAGGAGCGTTTTACCGCTTCCGTGAACGGGTGGAATACTTAAAAAGCAACGACATCCCCTCGAGAATGTACTACGACACAGGGTATAACAAGTTAGTCGCCGCAAGCAATTATGCAAAAGACATGGAGCTGTCACTGTTGCTTGTAATATTCTTAGTCTTAGCGGTAGCCCCCGTGTTCGCCGCCGATAACGAAAAAGGTGCTAATAAGATAATTTCCACAACAAAAAAAGGCAGGGGCGGAACGCTCCTGACACGGTTAATCATCGTTTTCTCATTATCAACCTTAATATTTGCGTTATGCCACATGCCTTTTTTAATAAATATTTTAAACGAATACGGGACTACAGGAATGACCGAGCCTATTCAAAGCGTTAGAGCGTTTGCGGATTTCCCGTTTGAAATGTCACTCAAGAGCTATCTGATTACGCTATACCTTGTACGGTTATTATCAGCACTTACTGTTTGTACAGTAATAACGGCGGTTTCGGTATATTCACGCAACATTGCGGCGAGCGTTTTAATCAGCTCAGTATTCTTGTTGATTCCGTTAATAATCGGTACATTGTTCGCAGAGAACATGGCGGTTATCGGGTTCACGCCGCTGTTAGGCGGGAATGCGGTTCTACAGGGCGGAATAGTTAATCTAATTATAATTATATTGGGTTCGGCAGGGCTGTGCGTGCTTGCCGGGAGGAGGATTATAAGGAACAGGTAAACTATATTCTGAGAGGTTATTGACAGAACGCAATTGCTGTGATATAATTCAAAATGATGTTGAATTGTTGTTTAGGAGGTTGCGGACATATGGAATTCTCACTGTTGATGTGCGTTTATGTCAAGGAATCACCCGAGTTTTTCACCGAATGCCTTAACAGCATATTAACACAAACGGTTTTACCCGACGAACTGATTATCGTAAAAGACGGTCCGCTCACCAAAGAATTAGACGATGTTTTAGAAAACTTCAAATTTCCGAATGAATTGAACATAATCGCTTTACCGGAAAGCATAACACAAGGGCCTGCCAGAGCTAAGGGAGTTGAATCGGCGAAACATAAATGGATTGCCGTAATGGACAGTGACGATATTTGCCTCCCCGACAGGTTTGAAAAACAGCTTAAAATGATTGAGGAAAATCCTAAGCTTAGTCTGATTGGTGGACAAATTGCAGAATTTCTCAACGATCCCGAACAAATCATAGCGATAAAAAACGTACCCGTAAATCATAACGATATTATAAAATATGCAAAATTCAGAAATCCATTTAATCAAATGGCTGTTATGTTTAAAAAAGAGAGTGTGTTAAACGCAGGTAATTATGATTACTTCCCCTGCTTTGAGGATTATGAATTATGGGCGAGAATGATTGCGGGCGGAGTGGTCTGTGCTAATCACCCCGACGTGTTGGTGTATGCTCGTGTCGGTAGCGGAATGTACGGACGAAGGCGGGGACGCAGTTACATTAAGCAAGAATGGCGTATGCAGAGAAAATTAAAAAAGTTAAAACTGATTAACGGGGTTGAATTTCTGCGGAATTGCTGTATACGAATCCCTGTGAGGCTGTTACCTGAAAAGAGATTGGCAGGAATATATAAAAACTTTGCAAGAAAAAACGGAGAAAACAAATGATTCGCATTCTTCATGTTTTAGATAAAATCAGTGTTGACAGCGGTGTTTCTTCCGTTGTCATGAATTATTATCGAAAGCTTAACCATTGTGAATTAAACTTCGATTTCATGTTAAACGAAGATGTTGACTCACAAACAAGGGAATATATTGAGGGAAACGGCTCAAAAATATTTATAATGCCTCGCTTGAAAACAGCGAATTTATTCAAGTATATTAAAGCTTTAAAAGCGTTTTACAAAGAACACGATTATGAAATAATACACGGTCATGTCGCAAACAGTGCGGTTTTTTATTTAGGGCTGGCAAGCAAAAAGAAATCCCCGCACAGAATTGTCCACGCTCACGCAACAAAAGGCTCCGATATTGTGTGGCGACGCCCGAGAAATTGGATACTGACTCGGTTCATAAAAGTTGTCGCCAACAAACATGTTGCTTGTTCAAATATGGCGGCAAAATTCCTTTTCGGAAAAAAGAACAATGCATTCATATTAAATAACGCCATAGACACCGAAAGGTTTCAATTCAACGCTGAAATGCGTGACCGTATCCGTCTTGAACATGGCTTAGAAAACAATCTCGTCATTGGTCATGTCGGCAGATTTGCCCCCCCAAAAAACCATTTTTTCTTAATTGATGTTTTCGCTGAGGTCTATAAAAAAAATAATAATGCAAGGCTTATGCTGATAGGCAGCGGCGAATTAAAAGAAAGCATTATTCAAAAAGTGAAAAACCACGATATAGAAGATGTTGTTTTATTTATCGGCTCGGTAAATAACGTGTATGACTATTATAACGCTATGGACGTGTTTACCCTGCCCTCTTTTTTTGAGGGATTGGGTATCGTTGCAATTGAAGCACAGGTGTCGGGATTACCTGTAATTCTCTCGGATAATGTACCGCATGAAGCGAGCATTTCAAAAAGAACTTTGTTCGTTCCGTTAGACAAAGAAACATGGTGCAAAACTCTGACAAATGCGGAGTTCGACTCTATTAACCGAAATGTGAAAATAGATGATAGTAAGTTTTGTATTTCTGCTCAAGTTCAACACTTGTGTGAGTATTATAAGGAGATGTTGTGATTAATAAGCGATGACTAAAATTCTATTTATATGTGATTATTTCGGGAAAAGCATGAGTGCAAACGGCGTATGCTTACAAAATATCATTAATGCGTTTGAGCATAGTGAATTTGAAGTTCACGTTATGGCACGGCGAGACCGAAATGAAACGAGAGAGGAAATAATAAACGGCGTTCACGTCCACAGATACAATGGCAGTTTTTATTATAAAATGCTGCGATATTCACAGAGTTACCCCAAAACAACTACAGGCAAGCTTGCTTTTTTCTTAACAAGGTTAATGGGCATTCGGATGGTGTTATTCCTCCCTTTTTACCCAATGCGTGACCCGTTTCTCGTTAACCGTTGCGGAAGAAAAGCAATACAGCTTCATCGCAAGATGAACTTTGACATGATTATCGGAACATATAATCCGTTAGAATCTGTTTTGGCTCTCACTAAAATTAAAAAACAATTCCCAAACCGAGTAAAAACCTGTTCATATTTTTTAGACACCTTGTCAAATGAAACGCCGCACAGATTTCTTTCAAAGGAATTCATTAATAAGCAGGGGAGGAAATATGAGAAGAACATATTTGAACATTCCGACTTAGTTTTAAATATGCTCTATCATGAAAACCATTTTAAAAGTTCAGTATACGATGAATACTGCGGCAAGATGAAATTCGTCGACCTACCGGTATTAAAGCAACGTGAAAAAACAATTAATTCCGAAAACATCGAAAAACATCAGACAAATGCAGTCTACACCGGAATTGTGCGAGTAGATACTTTTTCCTACATAATATCTGTTTTCGAGAAAACCGAAAATATCACATTCCATGTATATTCATCAAGCCAGCTTTCCGGTTTCAACTCAGATATTTTAATCAAACACGGACAGGTTTCTTATGAGGAAGCAATCACCGCCCAGAATAATTCAGATGTACTAATCAGCATGGGAAACAAGGATTCCGACTATGTACCGTCGAAAATATTTGAATATATGTCAACAGGAAAAAAAATAATTCACTTTTGTTATGGTGACAATGATTCATGTATCCGATATTATAAAAAATATAACAATGCTTTAATTATTGATGTAAATGATGAAACAGAAAAAAACGCACTTAAAATCAATGAATTTATCAATAATGACACCGATATTATTCCTTTTTCTCAATTGAAAGAAATTTTCAAGGATAATTTACCTGAAGAAACCGTTGCGATTTTGAAAAATTTAACCGAGGAGCAGTAAACAATATGTTCGAGAATAAAACACTTCTGATAACAGGCGGGACAGGCTCATTCGGGAATGCTGTTCTAAACAGGTTCATTCAAACAGACGTGAGTGAAATCCGTATATTCTCCCGAGATGAGAAGAAACAAGATGATATGCGGCGATTATACAAAAACGATAAAATAAAATTCTATATCGGCGATGTGCGAAATATAGAAAGCGTCCGCAATGCCATGCACGGAGTAGATTATATTTTTAATGCGGCGGCATTAAAGCAAGTACCGAGCTGTGAATTCTTCCCTATGGAGGCGGTCAGAACTAATATCGAGGGGACTGACAATGTCCTTAATGCGGGAATAGAAGCAGGCGTGCAGAAGATTATCTGCTTGTCCACCGATAAAGCGGCATACCCGATTAACGCAATGGGAATGTCTAAAGCGTTAATGGAGCGTGTATTTGTCGCAAAATCCAGAAACACAAATAAAACAATGATATGCGGCACACGTTACGGAAATGTTATGTGTTCCCGAGGAAGCGTGATACCATTGTTTATCGAGCAAATTAAAAGCAATCAGCCAATTACAATCACAGACCCCGCCATGACTCGGTTTATGATGAGCTTGGAGGAGGCGGTTGATTTAGTTTTATTCGCATTTGAAAACGGTTCAGCCGGGGATATATTTGTTCAAAAATCACCGGCATGCACAATCGGCGATTTAGCACAAGCGTTAAAGGAATTGTTTAATGCGGAAAACGAAATCAAAATCATAGGCATACGTCACGGTGAAAAAACATACGAAACACTCCTTACATCAGAGGAAGCCGTAAAATCAGATGACATGGGCAGTTTTTTCAGAGTTTCCGCAGACAACAGGGACTTGAATTACGGGAAGTATTTCGTTGACGGAACAAAAGAAAAGTCTAATCTATTAGGGGAATACAATTCTAATAATACTAAGCGGCTGAACGTCGAAGAAATGAAAAAAAAGCTGATGACTTTAGAATTCATCAAAGACGAATTGGGTTTGCACGGAGATGAATTATGAACATTCTTGTAACAGGGGCAAAAGGCTTCATAGGGAAAAACCTTATAGCGGCACTGAAAAACTATGAAAACTATATTATTTTTCAATATGACACGGATAGTGACCCCGATTTGCTTAATGAATATACACGAAAATGCAATTTTACGGTTCACTTAGCGGGAGTTAATCGACCGACAGATGACAAGGAATTTATAAAAGGCAATATCGAATTCACCTCACTTTTACTTGAAAATCTCAAGAAAAACAACAACAATTCTCCAATACTATTCAGTTCATCTGTTCAAGCCGAAATTGACAGTCCATACGGGCGAAGCAAAAAAACTGCCGAAGAATTGCTGCTGAATTATTCAAGCGAGAATTCAATTTCCGTATATATATACCGCTTAACTAACGTTTTCGGTAAATGGTGCAACCCGAATTATAACAGTGTCACAGCAACATTTTGTAATAACATCGCAAGGGGGATTGATATAACCGTCAACAACCCGAACTCCCCCCTCTCATTAGTGTATATTGATGATGTGATAAAACAATTTATCAAGACAATTACAAAGGGTGAAAACCATTGCGAAATTCAACCGGTGTTTGAAACAACAGTCGGTGAATTGGCAAGTTTAATTCATTCGTTCAAAGAAAGCAGGAACAAGCGGGAAACTGTTGATGTTTCCAATGGATTTATCAATAAATTATATTCAACATATCTAAGCTATCTACCCGTGAATGAATTCAGCTATCCGCTAAAAACCCATATTGATGAACGAGGTTCGTTCACTGAATTTATCCGCACCGCAAACAGCGGACAGGTCTCGGTTAATATATATAAACCCAACATAACAAAGGGAAACCATTGGCATATGACCAAGAACGAAAAATTCTTAATAGTAAAAGGCAATGGTGTTATCAGATTTCGGCAAATTGGAAGCGATGAAATTATCGAATATAATGTAAGTGACGAAAAGCCTGAAGTGGTTGATATACCACCCGGATACGTGCATAATATCCAAAATACCTCAAGCGGTGATATGATAACAATTATGTGGTCAAATGAGCTGTTCGACCCGGATAATCCCGACACAATATATGAGGAAGTGTAAATATGAGCAAACTGAAAGTCATGACAATTCTCGGCACACGCCCGGAAATAATCAGATTATCATCATGCATTAAAAAATGCGACAAATATTTTAATCACGTTTTAGTTCACACCGGGCAGAACTGGGACTACACCTTGAATGAAATATTTTTCAAAGACTTAGAGCTGAGGAAACCCGATTATTTCCTCGATTCCGTGGGTAATACATTAGGCGAAACTATGGGGAATATCATCGCTAAATCGTATGAAGTTCTGCAAAAAGAATCCCCCGACGCCATTTTAATTTTAGGTGACACCAATTCTGCATTATGTGCAATTTCGGCAAAACGACTGAAAATTCCGATTTTCCATATGGAAGCGGGAAATCGCTGTTTCGACCAGAACGTCCCCGAGGAAATCAACCGTAAAATCGTTGACCATATCTCGGATATAAATCTGCCGTATACAGAACATGCGAGGCGGTATTTGTTATCTGAGGGTTTCCGCAAAGAGCATATTTTCTTAACAGGTTCACCCATGCGTGAAGTGTTAAATCAATATGCAAAACAGATTAATTCATCAACCGTGCTTGATACGTTAAATCTCAGTCCCGAGAAATACATCATCGTATCGGCTCACCGTGAGGAAAATATCGATAACGAGACTAATTTCCTGTCGCTGATGAACGCTGTCAACACGATTGCTGAACAATATCAAATGCCGATAATCTATTCAACCCACCCGAGGAGTTTGAAATATATCGAACAAAGGCAGTTTAAATTTCACCCGCTTGTGCAAAGCTTAAAGCCTTTCGGGTTCATTGATTATAACAAGCTCCAGAAAAACGCATTCTGCGTTTTATCAGACAGCGGCACACTATCCGAAGAATCAGCGATACTCGGTTTCCCCGCAGTGTTAATCAGAACCTCCACAGAACGTCCCGAGGTGCTTGACAAAGGAACAATGGTAGTCGGCGGAATTAAAGAAACCGATGTTTTACAGTCGGTTGAGTTAGTTCGGGCAATGTGGGATAACGAAGAAAAAGCCGCCGACGTTCCGGATTATTGTGACGATAATGTTTCCATGAAAGTTGTGAAAATTATTCAAAGCTATACAAAAATTGTGAATAGTGTAATTTGGGGGAAGTGAGCAGTAACTATGAAAATACTGTGGATATGTAATATAATGCTGCCTAAAATATCGGCTCATTTGTCTGACGAGATATGCAATTATGGCGGCTGGCTCGTAGGAATGTCCGACGGTTTGTTACAAATTCCGGAGATTAAATTAACAGTTGCATTTCCTATGTTAAACAAGGAAAGCATTATTTCGGGAAAAACCGACAATCTTCAGTTTTTCGGCTTCCCTGTGAAAAAACGTGACAGTAACAGCTACAGCACAGAAACCGAAAACAATATTAAATCAATTGTGAGCAAAGCACAACCCGACGTTGTTCATATATTCGGCACAGAATATCCGCATACATTGGCTGCCGTTAATGCATGTGAAAAACTCGGCATTGCAAAAAAAGCGGTAATAAATATCCAAGGTTTGGTTTCAATTTACAGCAAACACTATTATGCAGGATTATCGAACAGTGTTATCAACAAATTCACATTCAGGGACTTTATTAAACAAAATAATATAAGACAGCAGAGAAATCTTTTTATAAAAAAAGGCAAATATGAAATTGTGGCTATGCAGAAAGTGCAGCACTTTATCGGCAGAACTGATTGGGATAAAGCATGCACATCACAGGTTAATCCTTTTGCAAAGTATCACTTTTGCAACGAAACACTGCGGAGTGAGTTCTATAATCATAACTGGGATATTAACAAATGTGAGCGTCATTCTATTTTTTTGAGCCAAGCAAACTACCCGATTAAAGGGTTGCATTTCGTCCTTGAAGCTTTACCCGAAATAATTAAAAAATTTCCCGACACACATTTGTATGTTGCAGGAAACGATATTACAAAATCTGATACATTTATGTCGAAAATTAAAATTAGTTATTACAGCACTTATATAAAAAAGCTAATTAAAAAATATAACTTGGAAAAACATATAACTTTTACAGGTTACTTAGACGAAAAAGCTATGTGTGACCGTTTTTTAAAAGCTCATACATTTGTTTCGCCGTCCTCGATTGAGAACTCACCAAATTCATTAGGGGAAGCGATGTTACTCGGAGTTCCGTGCGTTTCATCTGATGTGGGCGGTGTGAAGAATATGATGACACATAATGAAGAAGGATTTGTTTATCAATATGATGCTCCGTATATGCTGGCATATTATGTGTGCAATATTTTCTCTGATGATGAATTGGCTGTGAAGTTTTCTGAAAATGCAAAAAAACATGCAAAAATAACACATAACATGGGTATAAATTTAAAAGAATTAATAAAAATATATGAATTAATTAAAAATGAGAAAGGCGATATATAAAATGCTGCGTTTTTTTTATCGGACTTATATGAATTTAAAAGGGAAATTTGTGACAACAACAAACAAAAACTTTTTAAAAAAATACGGGCATTTCACAAAGGAAATACGTTTAATTATTTTTCATAAATTGAAAATAGTGGAGGTCGGTGAATCCTTTGGAATCATTTTTGAAATGCATGATAATGATTTTATTGCAAATATCCCAACTAATTTCTTTATTTACGGAGATGAACGCGATGAAAGAATTAAGTTTATTTTAAATGAACCTTCTCATTGGGATGTGTTTTTTGGAGCGTTTTTTAACAGAGCAAGCGGACACAATTATATTTTCAAACAACCTTTCGTGGCTGTTGATATGGGAGCTTTTGTAGGAGATACAGCATTGTTTTTGGCAGCCAATTCACATGTTAATAAAGTTTACTCATATGAATTGATGCCTCAAACATATGAAATCGCTCTTAGAAACATACAAAAAAATCAAAACATTTCACAAAAAATTGAACTCTATAATTATGGATTAGGAATAAAAGACGAAGAAATTGAAGTCGTATACTATACCAAAGACATTCAAGGCAGCGGAATAGTCAATGACTCTAATTCAATAGATTTAGGACAGGGGATAAAAACAAAATGTGAAATTAAAAATGCTGTTGCCGAGCTTCAGCGTATCGTGGCTGAAAATCCTGAAATGCCTTTATATTTAAAAGTAGATGTAGAGGGAGCTGAATATGATATTATCGAAGCTATTTTTAATAGTAATGTTAAAGAAAATATCTATTATATTGCTATAGAATATCATTTTAATATTAAAAACTTAATTGAAATCCTAACAGAAAATGATTTTGATGTTGTTGAAAGCCGAGCAATGAACGATTTTCTCGGGCGTCGTCATGAAAGTGGAATTTTATTAGGATATATACAGGCAATACGTTCAACAAAAAACTAAAGCGTGGAAAAGTTTCAAAGGAAATATAAATGAACAAAACAGCTAAGGCAATTTCATTAGTAACCGTATTGATTCTGATTTCAAAACCGTTTGCGTTTATACGGGAAATGATTATCGCCGCTTACTACGGTGCAACAAGTCACACCGATGCCTATAACATGGCAATCATTATTATTGGTTTGTCCACTGCATTTGTAACAGCGGGTATAACAACGGTTATTATTCCGATATACAACCATAAGCGTATAGGCGAATCTAAAGAAGTCGCCGACCTATTCGCCAATAATATTCTGTGGATTACTTCTCTTTTTTGTTTAATACTGTCGATTATCGGTATCATTTTTGCACCTGTTTTAGTTTATATTTTCGCACCGAATTTCAATCAGGAAACAGCAGAACTAACCATACGCATTGTCAGAATAATGTTTATATTCACAGTTGCCATGAATATAACATGTTACATGACATCAATGGCACAGATATATAACAAGTTCGCTATCATTGTTATCACAGGCTATCCGTTTACTGTTTTGGCTGTATTTTTCACCGTCTTTTTTGCAGAACGCATCGGGATTTACGCAATGGTGATAGCTTATGTATTGCATTTAACACTTCAATCTGTGCTGTTAATCGTGTCACTTCGTAACGTGTTTCGCTTAAAACCTCATATTAATTTCATTAACGGTGACTTTAAGGAGGTTATTAAGCTTAGTCTGCCGCTTTATTTAAGCATCGCAGTGGGTGAAATAAACGCAATAATAAACAAAACGCTCGCTTCGGGATTACCCGAGGGGAGCATTTCTGCTATGACCTATGCCGACAGATTAAACGGTCTTCCCATAGGAGTTATATCGGCATCAGTGCTGACTGTTGTGTATCCTTTATTATCGAAATATGCCGCAGAAAAAGATTTACCGAGTCTAAAGGCATTAACACTAAAAGCGGTCACTTTGTTAACTATGACTTTGCTACCGATAATTGCAGTGAGCGTTTATTATGCAAGGGACATAACAAAAATTGTATTTGAGCGTGGTGCATTTACCGCCGAAAACACAGAGTTAACGGCATATATCTTTATATTTACAGCATTTACAATGATATTCATAAGCGGTGCAAGTGTATTCAGCAACGCCTTTTACGGCATGAAGGACACCAAAACACCGCAAATAACCGCAATTATAATGGTGTCGTTTAATATCACCTTAAGCTTAATTCTCGTTCAATATATGCAAGCGGCAGGGTTGGCACTTGCGTCCTCCATTGCTTACTTTATTTATTTTATATCTATGTTCCTATTTTTCAAGAAAAAATACGGGGCTTTCGGCGGCTTAACACTTGTTAAAAATATTTTAAAATGCTCACTCGCAACGCTGTTTATGATTCCGGTGTTTTTCCTGTGTGAATATCTTCGGGGCAGTATGCACCTATTTATATTTTTCGCAGTATCATCAGCACTTTCGCTGTGCGTATATGCGTTGTTGCTGTGGTTGTTGAAAGTTGATTTGTTTATGGAGGCAGTGAAACGTGCAACGACTTATTTTAAAAAGAATAAACAAAACTAAAAAAACACCCGACAAAGAGTCAGATGTATTTTTAATAGTACGCCGGAGAGGACTTGAACCCCCAACCTTCTGGTCCGTAGCTGATTAAAACCAAAGTCGCCGAGAAGTCTCCTGTGCGAGAAAAGGCTCAACAGAGCCTTTTGTGCAGACACATATTTTGCACGGTGTGCAAGGAGTTGAACGGTTTTCCTCTAAAGCGTGTAGAAAATGTTAGCAAAATGTTAGCAGAGTTGTTAGCAGTAGAAAAATCTGGCTACCGACCTTCTAACCCTTGTTTAATCAGTTTAATAACTTTTTACAATATAAAAGTTGTTTTGTCAACATTTATTTTTATGCATACTATTCTGTATATTATACAGGGAGGGACTGTTCAATTCCTATATATTTAATAAGGAGGACTTGAACATGACAAATAAACCAACCACAAAAATAATCGCGGTACAGAACGAAAAAGGTGGGACAGGTAAAACCTCGACTGCCACTGCACTTGCCTATCTTCTCGCTAAACGAGGTCATAAAACCGCTTTAATTGACTTCGACGGGCAGGGTCACGCTTCCTTGCTGTGCGGGGTTGAAAACCCTAACCGGCTTGAAATAACGATTTCTACCCTATTAAATAAGGTAATTATAGGGGAACCGCTCCCCGACCCGGAAAGCTATATATTCCATAATGCGAATGGGGTGGACTTAATCCCGTCCAACAGCCGACTTTTTATGCTTGAGAGGGATTTATCCCGTGTGGATTTCCGTGAATACAAGTTAGCGGAGTATGTGAAAACTATTAAAGACAGATACGAGTACATTATTATCGACTGTATGCCACAAATCGGAACACCGATGATTAACGTGATGATGTGTGCTGACAGTATCGTAATTCCCACACAGGCAGAATTGTTATCAGTGCAGGGTCTTGCGGAGTTATTGAAGCATTACCATGCAATTCAGCGGAACAGTGAACATAACCTGCGTATAGAGGGGATTCTCATTACAATGGATTCCGAGCATACAAGGGTATCGCGAGAGGTTAAAGAAAAGATAAGGTTGTCTTTCGCAGGAAATGTCCATGTATTTAGGACACATATCCCTCGTTCGATAAAGGTAGCCGAGGCGAGCCTGCACCAGAAGACAATCTGTGAGTATATGCCTAACCACCCTGCTGCCATCGCTTATGAAAACTTTGTAAAGGAGCTGATTGCAAATGAGCTTACTTGATAAAGTTGTTAACGGAGCGGTTAATAGTATCCACGAGTTCGGACGTTCCGATGTTAATGCCGTGAAAGTCATAACGGATTCCGACGTATCTGAAATGGAATTCAACCTTATGAAACCGTTCCCCGGGCATATCTTTCGGTTATATGAAGGGCAACAGCTTGAGGATATGGTGGAGAGTATAAAGCAATTCGGTATACTTATCCCTATAATCCTGTGGCAAAAAGATAATAACATTCACATTGTTCTCAGCGGGCATAATCGGGTTAATGCAGGGAAAATAGCGGGACTTACAAAAGGCCCCGTTACGATTAAGACTAACCTTACTTATGAGGAAGCGGTTCTCATAGTCACCGAAACTAATCTGAGACAGCGTTCATTCTCGGATTTATCACACAGTGAGCGGGCGTTATGCCTTTCACAGCATTATGAAGCTATGAAATGCCAGGGTAAGCGAACCGACTTAATAAAAGAGATTGAAACATTACTAAATCCGCATGGTGACGAAGCTGATGACACTTCGGTTCAAGTTGAACAGAAGTCAGAGAGCAGAGGCAAGATAGGTAACGAATACGGTCTATCTGCAACCAATGTAACTCGATATATCCGCTTAGCAACACTAACACCTGCCCTGCTTGAGTTTGTCGATACAGGGGATATAGCATTCTTGGCGGCTTATGACTTATCGTTCATTGAAGACAAGGGTATTCAAACGCTTATCGCTAATATAATCAAGCGTGATGGGTGCAAGGTTGATATGAAAAAGGCGGCTTTGCTTCGGGAATACTATAAAAGTAAGAAACTGAACGAAACTGTAATCAAACAAATCTTATCGGGTGAAAAGACACGTAAACCTAAAAGTGATAAACCGAAACCGTTTCAGTTAAAGCCCGCTGTTGTCGGTAAATACTTTACAAACGGGGAAACATCGGCGGAAATCGAAGAAACCATCGACAAGGCATTAACACTATATTTTTCAAATCAAGGAGGATAAAATCATGTTTAAAACTAAAATAAATAAAATTATAACATTAAGCGGAGCGGTTGTGGTTTTGATGTTCGCATTAACACTCATAATCGCAAGTACTACCGATAATAACAGTGTTACCGAAAACACACCCTCAACAGAAACAACAGAACCTGTTTCTGAGTCTGTAACAACCACAGAATTACCTATAACAACCACACCCCCGAGAGTTCCTACAGTTACAGGTTCATCACAAGGTAATGCTGATACAGAGCCTGCGGTCATAGAGATAACTCTTGCCCCTGTAGAAATCCCGAGTGAAGATTTTATAGCAATCATCGAGGAATACGGCATTGACATTGTTGTTACAGAGCCTGTTACGCAAACCGCTCCCGCTGAACAGCGTCAGCCGAATGAAACAACATATATTAATGGGCGGAAACACACATGGAACCCTGTTTTAGGGTGGGTTAAATCATCAGGGGACAGCGGAGTAATAGTAATGGACGTTGAATCTGACGGCGAGATGTATGAGGGCGGGTGGTAATATGAAGCATAAATTAATTAAAGTAATGAGCCTTTTCATAGGGCTCATGCTTTTTTCACAAGGTATATTTGCCGATGATACCGCTAATATGGACGGTGGAGGCAGTGGGTTAGGTCAAGGTTCAAACGACAACGGTTGGGTGGTTACTTCCCGAAACGGTGATAATATATACAATGCAGAGGGATTTCGAGTGTATTTGGTGAATTCTTCTACAGGTGTCCCTGTGAGTGTTACTATTGATATAACGAATTACAGCATTACACAGGATAGTATATATAATGGTAGTGGGAAGACGAAATACGAGTATAACTATGTTAACGGTTCTCTAAGTAACTTTGATACCGATTACAGATATGTAAGAATTGGCGGGAATACCGCACCGTTGCCGCAAATTATCCCTTGGAACGAAAACGGTAACGCTTCAAGGATAGAAAATATTAAAAACTGGTTTCTCAATGCAAGGTACGCCGATTGGGTGCTTTTTCAATTAGGAACTGATATTGAAGAAGTTCGGGCGGGAGGATATTTATTAGCGATTGAACCTATAGCATACTTTCGGTACTTAGGTCTTGATTACGCTATGACAGCAACCGAAGCCGCTATATTTGATGAAACAGCAGGTGGTGATTTAAGGAGAAAACTCGGACCGTTATCGCATAAAAACCTGCCTTTGGCGATTTTCCTTGAAACAAATGAGTTTGTTTCATCTAAGGCACAGATTAACGCATGGACAGGTTCAAGAACAACCTCGGCTTCTAATGACGATATACGCAGACAGCTTGGTATAGGGTTTGTTCACTATATTCCGCAAGAAATAGGTGTGGTAACAATGGGTGAAGCGGATTTCTCTTACCCTACCGATACATGGGTGGTTACTGCGTTTCGGTTGTGCAATGTCAGACGGAATAATAATTCATGGACAAATGGGGTCAGTATCACTTCAATGAACCCTGCTACAGCATATATCAACGTCAACGGGCAGGATTATGTGATACGTAACATATATATTCCATCGGGGAATGAACAGCTTGTATGGGTTAAATGGAAAACCCCGTCAACACCGCAGGAGTTAGTTATTACAGCATCTGCTGATAAGGGACTGTATTACAATCAAAGAAACACCGATATTTCAAACAGATATGTCAATATTGTAACATCGACTGTTATAATTTACGATAATGACATGGAAAATGAACCTCCCGACCCTACTCTTAATGATACATCGTCGAGTATCGGGTATAACGCTGCTGCGGCAAGAGTTATGAAGAATACTATGATGTCCGGCGGGAGTTCCTCTAATTCGTGGATAGTATGGGATTGCAACTTCTACCTTGATGAACATACAGAAGAGTATAAATATGTGTTCAACCCGATTAATTATCGTGTTGAGGTCAAAACTTCATACATCAACATGACGCCCGATGAACACTGCCCTACTGCTTATACACGTAATTACAACATATATATGAAGTCGGGGTATGGGGTTAATGTTGAAACAGAACCGTTTATCAGGGTTACGATAATACACGGCGGTACAGGGGTTACAACGAGGAACGATTACTATTCGCCAACTGCCACGAGTTTCGCCGCCGCTCCGCAGTATGTGTTCGGGTACTTCCCCGAATTCAATTACGAGGCATATTTCCGGCAGTTTGAGTATTTTAATAATAGGTTTGTGTTCAAGCATAATCGGTTCAGTACTTATAACAGCAGGGTTCACTATACTCCGTGGTGGTTTTCGGATAATGCTCATTATGAGGTAATAGTGCGAAACGACTTCGCATACACTCCCGCTGGGAAGCTGAGCGGTTATACGGTAAGTAACCCGATTGTTATTGAGGGGAATTTGATGGATGACTGGAGGATTGTAGCGGTGAGGTGAGCCTTGACAAAAAATTATAATATTGCTATAATGAATTGAATGTATTTTCATACGGCATTTAAGTACAAAAAGGGATATAGACAGATGATAGTTGAAAAATTGAGAAAAGTTTTCGCGGTCGGAGAAACGGTTGCAGTAGAGTTTAAACGATGCGGCAATGGGATAAGTTCAGACACATATGAAACAGTCTGTTCGTTTCTCAATCGCTATGGTGGAGATATTTACCTTGGCATAGAAGATAACGGGATTGTTTGCGGTGTTCTGAAGAATACGGCATCTGATATAGTGAAGAATTTTATTAAAACAATCAGCAATCCTGATATAATCAGCCCAACAGTGTACCTTGCACCGGAAATTATAGAATACGAGGGTGAACAAATCATCCATATTCATGTACCGCCGTCATCAGAAGTCCATAGTTATAAAAAGGTAGTTTATGACAGGGTTAATGATTCGGATGTAAAGGTAACTGCTACCGGACAAATTGCCCAAATGTATATCCGAAAACAAAAGATATATACCGAGAAGAAAATCTATCCTTATGTAACAGATGAACATTTACGGCTTGATATGCTTCCTCGTTTACGTCAAATGGCAATAAATCGTTATCAATCCCATCCGTGGAAGACTCTGTCCGATTCGGAATTGCTTCAAAGTGCAGGATTAATCGGTGATGATATGGAGACCGGGCAAAAAGGATATAATCTTGCTGCAGTTATGCTGTTAGGGCGAGATAATGTTATTAAAAATGTATGTCCTGCATATCGCACTGATGCGTTGCTCCGAAAAGTCAATACCGACCGTTATGATGACCGTGTTATTACAGAAACAAACCTAATAGAGAGTTACGAGCAGTTGATGAAGTTCGCCGAAAAACACTTATGGGATAAATTCTATCTCGAAGATGATGCGAGAATTAGTTTGCGTAACGCTATTGCACGAGAAATTCTTGTGAATACGCTAATGCACAGAGAATTTACAAGTTCGTATATCGCTAAATTTGTGATTGAAAAAGATAAAATGACTGTATCTAATGCCAATCGTGCTGAGCGAAACGGGCTTATAACACCGAATGATTTTGAGCCTAATCCCAAAAATCCAATAATCGCGGCGTTTTTCCGTAATATCGGATTAGCGGATGAACTTGGTTCAGGGGTCAGAAACTTGTATAAATTTAGTAAACGATATTCCGGGCAAGAACCGCAGTTGATTGACGGCGATATTTTCAAAATCATTGTACCGCTTGATGATGATTATTCTTTCGATGCAAAAAAAGATAAAACCAGCGATAGAGCAGCGATTAAAACCAGCGATAGAGCAGCGATTAAAACTAGCGATAAAAAGCATGAAATTATACTTTATATCAAAGAACATGGACAAATAACCGCTTCTGATGCAGCTGGATTATTAAGTCTTAGTAAAGTTCGCGTTAGAGAAATTTTTCAAGAAATGACCGAAAGTAATACTATTGAAAAAATCGGAAAAAATCGCTATACTCACTATGTATTAAAGGAATGAACAAAGACATCACTAATAAAGTAAACTGTTTCCACTGTATTTACTTCTCAATAACATGGGAATCGAAATTTCCGAAAGCGTGCGCCTTATATGGCTTTAAGTCAGCGAGTATGCCGTCGGTTGTTGTGTATAAGTCCACGGGTTCTCCGTGTAATGGGTTTGTCCGAAAAGAATCATCTCCCCTGCCGGATTAAAAGCGGCAGGGTTTTACTTTAATAACAATTATTCTTCCGATTAATCCAGCTAACCGCCGTGTCCATTGCAATTCTGCAGGCGTTGGTTTTATCTAAAGCGTTCAGCATGACGAAATCGTGGATAATACCGAGAACCCGTACAGCGGTTACGTCTACTCCCGCCTCTAACAGCTTCTTGGCATACGCCTCCCCCTCATCCCGCAAGACGTCGGCTTCACCCGTTATGACTAATGCGGCAGGGAGATTCCGCAATTGTTCAGTAGTCGCCCTAAGCGGTGATGCGGTTATTTGGGCACGTTCATTTTCTAAAGTCGTGTATTGATTCCAGAACCATTCCATTCCCTCACGATAAAGGTAATACCCCTCGGCAAATTCGTTATACGAATTGGTGTCAAAGGCTGCGTTTGTTACCGGATAGAATAATAACTGCTTATGTATACACCGACCTCGCCGCTTTTTAGAAAGAAGCGTAAGTGCGGTTGCCATGTTCCCGCCCACACTGTCCCCTGCGACTGTGAGGGTGTCTGTGCGGACTTTTAAGCGAAGCTGCTGCATTATACAGGGAAGCTCATCTAAAACATAGTAGCATTGCTCAAGTGCGACAGGATACCTCACCTCGGGGGACAGGCTGTATTCCGGAAACAACACGATTGAATTGGTTCTCGCCGCTAATTCCCGAACTAACTTTTCATGTGTGTGGAAATTCCCGAAAACCCACCCTGCCCCGTGTATGTATATGATTATGTTCGGTGTCCCTGTCAGGTTCAGCGGGCGGACACAGTATAGCGGGAAGCCATCGAGATTTTTCGCCTTTATTTGAATACATGATATGCTTGCCGGGCATTTGCAAACCGGTGAGTTTTGTGCTTGGATTAGTTTTTCCCTGCCTTCCTGTGGGGGGAGTTGGTATATTCTCGGAGGAATTGCGGCTGCGTTACTGACAGTAATCGCCGCTTGCTCTAACGGTATTCGTTTTTCCATATGTATTACCCTTTCAGTTAATGATAGGGTAGTATATGTTTTTGGGGGATTATGGTGAGGGGGGACAAGAGAATTAAGAACAATAACCTTAACTAAGTATTGGAATGGGGATTATAAATATTTAATAATTCTATTAATTATTTATGACAGTTTTTGTTAAAAACCACACTTAGTTCGGAAAAATCAATACTTAGTTTATTTTGCATTGACCGCGAAACTTGTAGAATTATAATGTAATATGTGGAATTTCATTCTGGAGTAGCTGGATTGCACTTAAAAACAATCCTATAAAGCTGGGTTTCGCAATCAATTTATAATCTGTTTTTCATATACTTTTAATTCGTAATAATTAATAGTTAAACGCAATAAATCGGGTATTTTGTGCATCTCATCTGATATTAGGAGTTAAATTGCGGATGAATCATATGATGCAACAAGATAAAGGTAGATAGATTACATGACATTCGCTTAGCTAACTATCACACCAAACCTGTTTAAGAAAGGAAAACAATGACTATAAGGAAAATTAAAACAATTGGAAATCTTGCTACTTTTAAAAACTTTAATTGGGATATATCTGTAAAAGACAAGTCAGGAGTTAGGGATTTCTTGAAGCACAATATAATCTATGGTCGTAATTATTCGGGGAAAACTACAATTTCAAGAATTGCACGAGCATTAGAAAACGGAATTTTATCCAACAAATATGATAATCCACAGTTTACCGTTGTGATGGAGGACGGTAAAGAAATAAACGAAACTTCATTTGCATATACCAAACAGATAATACGCGTTTTCAATGAGGATTTTGTTAAAGAAAATCTACGCTTTATCGTTAATCCCGATGAAGATGTAGAGCCGTTTGCTGTATTGGGGGAAGATAACGTCAAAATTGAAAAAGATATTATCGAAATCAAGAAAGAACTTGGCACAGATGAAGAAGAAAAAGAAACAGGATTATATAAACAGCGTAAAGAATATTTAGACTCTCAAAAAACTGCCAATACCGCCTACCAAAAAACTAACAGCGAATTTGAAAAATCACTTACAGCAAAGGCTACGGACAAGAAAATAGGCATTAAATATAAGCCTGATTTGTATGGCGACCAAAACTACACTATTGTGAAGTTAAAAAACGATATTGAAGTAGTGCTTAAAAATTCTTACACGCCAATAAATGACGAGGAGCGTGAAACATATAAAGGGCAAACACAAGAAACTGCTTTACAGTCAGTGGGGGTTATCCCCGATGTACAGTTATCAATCGTTGATTTATCCGACAAAGCAAAAACCGCAATCGAAAAAGTGGTTGGTAAATCAGGGAAAATAGAAGAATTGACAAAAAACGCCATTCTGAACAAATGGGTTCAAGATGGTTTTGAAAAAATCCATTCAGAAGACCACAGTGAATGTGCATTTTGTGGTCAAAGCATATCTAACGACCGTTGGGTGGAATTAGAAAAGCACTTTGATGAGGAGTCGAAAAATTTTGAAAATGAAATTGACAAGCTCTTGGAGCAGATTGAGAAAGAAGAAAATAGTATTAAAGCGATAAGTATTGTTGAACCTGATAAGTTTTACAGTAGTTTCCATAAAGAACTTAAAACAACATCAACTGCTTTCTCAGAGGGTATAGAATCATATCTTGGAGCATTGAAATCTTTACGAACCCAACTTGAAACTCGGAAAAAGAGCATTTTAATTGTGGAAAATTTTGTCTCTGTTGCCACCGATGAAAAAATATCGGAAGCTATATCCGCATACAACATTGTTGTACAAAAGTCAAATGAGTATACAAAAGTCTTGGGAGATACAAAGAAAACAGCACAGAACGCCTTGCGTCTTGATGAAGTTCACAATTTTATCACAACGATAAGCTATCAAGAAAAATTGCAAAATATTTCTGAACTCAAAACAAAAAAGGACGAAGCCGACGAAGCTGTAAAAATAGTAGACCGCTCAATAAACGACAAGCTGTCTGCAATTAAAGCGAAGAAAGGAGAGCTTGACGATGCTAAGGCAGGTGCTGTAAAAGTAAACGATTACCTTAATCACTATTTTGGGCATCAATACATTAAATTTGAGCCAATAAAAGACAATGATACTGACAAGGTTGTACGGTTTGAGATTCAAAGAAACGGCTCAAAAGCATATCATCTCAGCGAGGGGGAACAAAGTTTAGTCGCTTTCTGTTATTTTATTGCAAAATTGGACGATACGGATACGAAAGGATTTAATCCTATTATATGGATTGACGACCCTATTTCGAGTTTAGACTTAAACCACATCTTTTTTATTTACAGTTTGATGAAAAATCGTATAATTGACGAAAACATATACGAACAGTTGTTTATTTCAACCCACAACTTGGACTTTTTAAGGTATATACGCAACACAATGAAACCCAACAAAGAAACAAATTATTTCATTATTGAACGCAACGATGAGAGCTCCGTGATTAAATTGATGCCTGATTATATGAAAAAATATACAACGGAGTATATCTATATTTTCGAGCAAATCTATAAATGCAGTAAAGAACCCATAAGCGAAGATAATCACAAGGATTATTACTGCTTTGCAAATAATGCAAGGAAATTTCTTGAAATTTATTTATACTACAAATACCCAAGTGAAAAGCCATATGAAGCACTTAACACTTTTTTTGCCGATGACAGCATTTCGGGTATACTATCTCATAGGCTTTATAACGATGGTTCTCATCTCGTGGCTATTGAAAAGGGGTTATTGCCTAATTATATAGATGAAACACACAAAGTAGCTTGCAAAATAATTGAAAGACTCAAAGAAAACGATGAGGAGCAATATAAGTCATTGTTAAAAAGCATAGGTGTAAATTAGACTGTGTTATATGTGATATAACCGTAAGGCTTGTAGAAATTATATTTTAAAACGTGATATTAATTAAATAAGAGTGGGTTTCGCTTTGATATAACATTGAGATGCTACGTAAAATGAACAAAAGGAAACATGAGTTTTTGCTAGATGCTGAGAGCTTTTGTTTTATAATCAGACAGAGGTTTATGTCATTAATGTTACACAAGGTTAAAATGAGAAATTTTTGCTATTATAGGAGGATATTTTTATGTTTGAACATTTTTTCAACGATTACAAGGATAGTATTAACAGTTTCCAGCGAAAACTTACATGGTATGAAGTATTGATGATTGTTTCATTTATTGTTTTTTTGTTCATATTTATAATCTCAGTTTCCGTAGTTTTTAATTACATAGTTATAGCCATATCTTTTTCTATGTTTCTTACAAGTATTTTGATTATTTACATATACGGAAAAGTTCTTTATAAAAAACATAGAAAATACTTGGCAGAAAACCATAAGAATAATAAGGTTGGTACATTGACAGATATTCTTGACAGTAAACAATACAGTTTATACTCAGAGAAAGGCATCGATTGGTTGATTCAATGTTGTCAAAAGAAACTGAATAAGAATACAGGATTAGATTTGATTTCAAGTGCAAAAAGTTTCTCTATTATTGCAATTTACCCTATAATTAGGTTGCTAATAGATATAATAATAAGAGACTCAGATATCAGCGTAGCTTTTATCAATCTTTTTATGATTGTCACAATGTTAACCCTTGGTTTTATTTTCTGGCTTGCAGTGAAACCCGCATTTTTGGATATGATTTTTCCGGACAAGGGTAAGTACGAAAGTCTTTGCGAGGATTTGGAATATATTAAGACACAAATAGAACAAGAGAAAAAACAGCTACAGCCAACAACTGATAACTACTAATTATCATTCAGAGGGGGATTGCCATGCATATATATAGCAGTAGCGAATATAACCAAACAGGTGCCTTCTTTAGATTAGTAAATGCCATGCAACAAGCAAAAAT